>Ga0073928_10003616_pt1 | contig 24069 bp, 30 predicted proteins | sample PaiPotPPA55metaG_FD_76969 | JGI IMG/M metagenome (GOLD analysis project Ga0073928, IMG submission 76969) | Iron sulfur acid spring bacterial and archeal communities from Banff, Canada, to study Microbial Dark Matter (Phase II) - Paint Pots PPA... ...
GGCTCCTCTCCAGGGCTCGGCATCCGTGCGCGACGCCGGGCGGGATCTTCACGCACGTCGCGTGGCCATCGCCCATCAGGAACTCCATCAGCGTGCCCTTCGTCGGCGAACCTTCGCGAGTGTCGTACAGCGCGACTTTGAGCGTGCCGATCACATACCAGTAGTCCGTCTGCTTGCGATGGATGTGCCAGGCCTTGGCCGTACCCGCGTACATCAGCGAGTCGCTCCACTGCCCGAAGTGATCGAAGAACTCGTCCGTTTCGCGGAGCACCTCGCGGAAAAACCCGCGCTCGTCCGCGTGCGTCGCCAGCTCTTTCACGACCACACCGTCGATTGTTTTCATCACCACCAGCTCAGTCTCCGTGGTTGACGCCGTTCTCGCGGACGTGATCCTGCACCGCGTAGTAAGCCTGGATCGACTCTCCCGCGTCGCCCCAGAAGCCGGGCAGGACGTCGAACTCCATGAGGCCGTGCTCGACATACCAGTTGTTCACGTCGGTGATCTCGAGCTCTCCGCGGGCGGACGGCTTGAGCTTTGGGATCACGTCCCAGACAGTCCCGTCGTAGAAGTAGATGCCGGTGACGGCCAGGTCGCTCGGCGGGTCCAACGGCTTCTCGACGATCCGCTCGATCCGCTCGTTGCCGTTCATCTGGGCCACGCCAAGGTGCTTCAAATGCCCAAGGTCGCTCTCCCGCGAGAGGACGACACGCGCGCCCTTCTCTTGATTCCTGAACGCGTCGACGCAAGGACGTATAGACGTGCCGAAGACGTTGTCCCCGAGCAGCACCACGGAACGGTCGCCGCCCACGAAATGCTCGGCGAGGCCGAGGGCTTCGGCGATGCCGCCGGGGCGGTCCTGGTACGCGTAGAAGAGCCGGTCGATCCCGAACTCCTCGCCGTTGCCGAGCAGGCGAAGGAACTCGCCGGCGTGGGTCCCGCCGGTGACCAGCATCATCTCGGTCACCCCGCCTTTGACCAGGGCCTCGATCGCGTAGCTGATCATCGGCCGGTCGTAGATCGGCAGAAGGTGCTTGTTGGTGATGCGCGTCAGAGGGTGCAGCCGGCTGCCGGTGCCGCCGGCGAGGATGACGCCCTTCACGGCCCGGATTCTAGGGGGTTGGGACGTGCCCCCCGGACCGCCGGGGTCGGCTACGCTTCGAACGTGATGAGCTCCCCTCCCGCCGCCGCTCCCCACACCAGGTTTTCGGACGATGGCTTCTGGTGGTGGGACGGCGCCTCGTGGAAGCCCGCCGTGTCGCCGGACCGGCTGTGGCGCTGGAACGGTCAGACGTGGGTCCCGGCGCAGACTGCCCCGCCGCCCGCGGCCGCCGGCAAGGCCGGCGCGGGCACCGCCGTCCTGATCACGGTGGCCATATTCCTGGGCGTGCTGGTGCTGGTGTCGATCCTGGTCACGGTGATCCTGCTCACGATGGGCAACCAGATCGCCAACGTCTTCTCGAACGTCATCGCGGCCCTGGGACCCTAGGGGCCCCGACCCCTAGGGAGTAGACCCAACCCAGCAGTAAGGCCCAATCCCTTGTGGCACACTCTCGGCGCGCCCCATGCCGAGACCCGAGAACTGGCCCCGCACCATCCTCCACGTGGACCTGGACGCCTTCTACACGTCAGTCCACCAGCGTGACGACCCCAAGCTGAAGGGCATGCCGGTGGCCGTCGCGGGCCGGTCCAAGCGCGCGGTCGTGATGGGCGCGTCATACGAGGCCCGGGCCTACGGCGTCCACTCGGCGATGCCCGTGCACGAGGCTCTGCAGCTGTGCCCTCAGCTCATGGTGGTGAATCCCGACGGCGCCCGCTACCGCGAGGCCAGCCGGCTGGTGCACCAGATCTTTCGGCGCTTCACCTCGCCCGAGCTCGTCGAGGGCATCGCCCTTGACGAGGCGTACCTCGACGTGACGGCGCGCACGCGCCATGGCACGACGACCGCCGAAGAGGTCGCGCGCCGGATCAAGTTCCAGATCCACACCGAGGTCCAGCTGACGGCGACCGTGGGCGCCGCCACCTCCAAGCTGGTGGCGAAGGTCGCCAGCGGCACGCGCAAGCCCGACGGCCTGGTCCTCGTCCCACCCGGCACCGAGGCCGAGTTCCTGGCGCCGCTGCCCATCGGCGTGATCCCCGGCCTCGGCCCCAAGACCGAGGAAAAGCTCCATGCCATGGGCGTCCGCGCGGTGGGCGAGCTCGCCGGCTACGAGACGCAGCGGCTGGTCCAGGCTTTGGGCGTCGGCGGCGCGGTGCTGCAGCGCCTCGCGCAAGGCCGCGACCGGAATCCGGTCGATGGCAGCAAGCCCGCCAAAACCATCTCCGCCGAGACCACGTTCGAGACCGACGTCAGCGATCGGGTCGAGCTCGAGGCCGCGCTCCGAGACCTGACGGACCGCGTCGTGGAGCGCCTCCGCTCGGAGGGCGTGCGCGCGCGCACGATCTACGTGAAGCTGAAGCTCCCCGACTTCAGGCTGGTGAGCCGCCAGGTGAGCCGGACGAGTCCGACCGACGACGGCGAGACGATCTTCCGCGCCGCCCGCTCGGCACTCGAGAAGTCGCATGTGGAGCAGCGGGCTGTGCGCCTGATCGGGGTGGGCCTGTCTGGCCTCGAGCACCCTGAGCCCGACCTGCAGCTAACGCTCTTCGACTAGGCCCGGTCCGGTCGACGACCGGCCGGGGCAACAGCGCAAGCACGTCGCCTACGGTCGACACTCCGAGGCTCTGTCGCGCCTTCACGATCAGGGCGCGGAAGACCATCGCGGTGGCACGCGCATCGTCGAGCGCCGCGTGAGCCGGCGTGATGTCGAGGCCAAGCTCCGTGACCAGCTTGGCCAGGCCGGGCACCTGGCCTTTGGGCAGCTCCATCACGAGGCGGGCGAGCGCGGAGGTGTCGATGATCGGGTGCTCGAGCGGACTTTCGAGGCCGCGGCCCACGAGCCACGTGTCGAAGGCGTCATGGCTGTGCTCCACGAGCACCGCGCCCTGCGCGAAGCGGAGGAAGGCGCGACGCGCGTCCTTGAAGACGGGCGCGCCGATCAGCATCGAGCGGTCGATGTTGTGGCGCTTTTTCGCGTAGGGGTTGATCGGCGCCCGGCAGTCGACCAGCGTGTCGAAGAACGAGAGGGGCTTCTCCAGGGTGAAGCGCTCGGCCCCGAGCTCCAGGACGAGGAAGGGCGCGTTGCCTGTCGTCTCGACGTCGAGGGCGACGAACTGCGCATCGTCAAGGGGCGTGAGCGGTCCAACCTCGGGCGCGTCAACGGCGATCTCCTGCCACGGCACGAGCTTGACGGCGCCACGGGGCTTCAGGTAGAGCGGCTTGCCCTCCTGGTCGGAGGTCATCGCGCCATCGAGAAGGCGCGCCGTGCAAACGCGATCTCCTCAGAGTTCACGGCCCGCAGAAGAAGACAGGCGATGGCGTAGGTGACCACACCGACGGCGATGGGAATCGCGAGCGCCACACCACCGAGATTACTGAGTGGGACGACGCACACCCCCATCACCAGGCCGGCGAGCAACGGCCGCCAGGAGAGCGGTAGTACAGGGACGCGGCCGATGTGGCGCGCGGTCAAATACCAGCCGACCCCGCCGAGCACGAGCTCTGTGACGACCGTCGCCCAGCTCGCGCCGATGTAGCCAAAGGGTGGGATGAGCGCGAAGTTCAGGGCGAGGTTGGCGACCAGGCTCCAGCCCGCCGCCCAGGTGAATGAAGACTGGTGGTCGGAAGCGCTCAGCGCCCCGATGAATGCGTTGTTCACGAATCCCAGGGCGAGCCCAAGGGAAAGGATCCGCAGGGCCGGTTCGGAATTGGCGTATAGACCCAGAACGTTGTTGAGCGGTTGGGCCAGGACGAAGATCCCGACCGTCATCGGCCAGCCGATCAGGAGCAGGGCCTTGTAGAACCGGCTGACAGCCTCAACCATGTCAGCGGGCCGGTCGCGGTGATAAACCGACAGCACCGGGAACGCCACCGAGAGCAGCGTCATGGGCACAAACAGGAGCGCCTCGAAAGGCTTGTACGCGGCCCCGTACCAACCCGCCTCGGCTGGAGAGCGAAGGGCGTAAACGATGGGCTGGTCGATCCGGAAGTACAGGACGGTGAGCACGAACGTGAGCGCGAATGGCAGGCCCTGCCAGAACCACGTTCGCAACAGCGTGCGCTCGAAAGCCCATCCGACGACCGCGATCCGCTGCACCGCGATGACCGTGGCGAAGTAGACGCAGCTGAACGCGTACTGGGCGGCGTAGGCCCACACGAAGTACGTGATGCCCTGGCCGGTCTTGATGCCGTAGATCACGAGCGCGAGCAGGACGGCGCTCTCGAGAACCACCGCGACGGCTTCAAGGCCGAGCCGCTGGACCGCGTATAGCGTGTTGCGCAGCAGGCTCGAGTAGCTGGTGAGCACCATGAGGACGAAGCCGGGAACGAGGAGGTCGTTCAGCCCGGCCACGGCCAGCGCGACCGCCAGCACCAGCAGGCTCAGGACGGCCATCAAAGCCCGAAGCGACATCACGTTGCGCAGGTAGCGCTGGATCTCGGCCGGGTGCCGCGCGCCCTCGCGGACGTAAAGGACGTTGAACCCGAGGTCGAGGACAACGCTGACGATCGCCGTGTAGTTCACGAGGGTCGTGAACCGCCCATAGCTCGCGTCCGACAGGTGGTGGATGATCGCGAGGACCGTCACCAGCGCGATGAGGCGGGCGACGACCTTCGCGGTGAGCACGAGAACCGTGTTGCGGAGCGCTCGTGAGCCGAGCCCGCCGGACGGGGTGGCGGACGGGCCGGCGGTGGGGTCGTGGTCTGGCAACTTCGCAAATCGTATCTGTAGACTCCTCGGCCACGTATGGCGGACCGGATGAGGATTCTCAGCGGCATGCGGCCCACGGGGCGCTTTCACCTTGGCAACTACCTGGGCGCCGCCAAGAACTGGGTCGAGCTGCAGAAGCAGTACGAATGCTTTTACTTCGTCGCCGACTACCACGCGCTGACCACCGAACCGGACGGGCACAAGGTGGAGGACAAGGTCTTCGACCTCGCGGCGGACCTGATGGCGGTCGGCGTCGACCCGAAGCGGAGCGTCGTCTACCAGCAGTCGAAGGTCCCCGAAGTTGCTGAGCTGACCCTGCTGCTATCGATGGTGACTCCCCTCAGCTGGGTGATGCGCACGCCCACGTTCAAGGAGATGGCGAAGAAGCATCCGGACAACATCAACCTCGGCCTGCTCTCCTACCCGGTGCTCCAGGGCGCGGACATAGTCCTGGTCAAGGGCGGCGGCGTGCCGGTCGGCAAGGACCAGCTCGCGCACCTGGAGCTCATTCGCGAGGTCGTGCGGAAGTTCAATCGCACCTACTCCCCCGTCTTCCCCGAGCCTCGCGCGCTGCTCACCGAGTCTCCGCTGATTCGTGGCACCGACGGGAAGCAGCGCATGTCCAAGACGGTGGGCAACATCGTCGGGGTCACCGACGAACCGGCGGTGTTGAAGAAGCAGGTCATGAGCATGGTCACCGACGTCAAGCGCACGTATATGACGCAGCCGGGCCATCCCCGCACCTGCAACGTGTGCGCCTTCTACAAATTCTTCTTCGACGACTGGGAGCATTACTGGGACCTCTGCCGCAAAGCCCAGATCGGATGCGGCGAGAAGAAGAAGCTCCTGGGCGAGCGCATGGCCGAGGTCTTCCAACCGTTTCGCGAGGCGCGCTCCGAGCTGACGCCCGAGCTCGTCACCTCGATCCTCGACGAGGGCAGCGAGAAGGCCCGCACGGTCGCCCGCCAGACCATCGCCGAGGTGCGCGACGCTGTGGGGCTACCCCCCTCGCGCTAGCCTGACCAGCACCGTTAGAATTCGGGTCGGATGCTTGATTCCACGGGCCCGCGGAGGTTCACTCGTCGAACTTTCATCGGATGGTGGATGGCGGCGCTCCTCACCTCAACGGTGGTTACGGGGCTCGCCCCGATCGTCGTTTTTCTCTGGCCGGCACCGCCTAAGGGCCAGAAGAAGGCGCCGATCAAGGTCACTCTGACCAAGGCCGCCAGCGACATCCAGAGCGGCGAGGCGGTCCAGTTCTACGCCCCGAAGACCCCGAACTCGGCCTTTGTGATGACCGATGGAGGAGGCGACAACGCCCCCGGCGACCTTGCTTTCGGAGGTTTCCTGGTCAAGGACAGCAGTGGCACGCTGAATGCCTTCGCCATCAACTGCTCACACCTCGGATGCTCGATCGCGCTCAACGCGCCCGCGGGGTCGTTCGACTGCCCCTGCCACGGCTCTCGGTTCCATCTCGACGGCACCGTTCTGCACGGGCCTGCCGCCTACCCGCTCTCGCACCTCAAGTGGGAGCAGGACACCACCGATCCGAACACCATCAACGTCGACGGAATCATCCTGGGCTTCTGAGTAGATGGCGATCCCACACCCGCGCGACGTCCAGGTAGCGGTAGTCAATTGGCTGGACGAGCGCTACCCGTTCACGAAAGCCGTCGACGAGGCGCTGTACCAGCGGGTGCCGAACTTCGCCAACGCCTTCTATTACTGCTTCGGCGGGATGGTCTTCATCCTGATCGTGCTGCAGTTGCTGACGGGGATACTGCTCGCCCTTTATTACGTTCCCGACGGAGCCGGCAACCCGGCGCCGGCGTACACGAGCGTCAACTTCATCCAGAACAGCGTCTACCTGGGCTGGCTCATCCGCGGCGTGCATTTCTGGGGCGCCAATCTCCTGATCATCATGGTGCTGCTGCACATGGCCCGGGTCTACTGGACGGGCTCATACCGGGCTCCGCGCGAGCTCAACTGGATGGTCGGCGTGATCATGCTGCTGATCGTCCTGTTCTTCTCGCTGACCGGCTACCTGCTGCCCTGGGACACCAAGGCCTACTTCGCCACCGAGGTCACGATCAAGATCGCCGGCGGGGCACCGCCCGCCCAGCTCGGCACCTTCATCAAGGACATCCTCCAGGGCGGCCCGGTGGTCGGCCCGCCCACGCTGCAGCGCTTCTTCACCATCCATGTCTTCGTGCTGCCGGCGCTCATCACGTTGCTGATGTACGTGCACTTCCGCTTCATCCGCGCGCACGGCATCTCGGAGCCGATGTAGATGAAAGCGCAGGGGGGGCAGGCCCCCCCTACGGAGACCCCCCCCCTTAGCCACCAGGTGATGGCCGAAGTTGAGAGCGGGCGGTGGCCCGGCGCAGCCGTGCCACCGGAGGCAAGGTGATGGACAAGGTTCTTGTTAACGAAGGCCCCGGAGCCGCCACCGCCACCGCCCCCAGCGAAATCCCCCTGATCGAGGTGGACAGCCACACCGGCCATACGCTCGAGCCGGAGTGGAAGCGCCTTCCGATCGGTCCGGACCACATCCTGTATCCGGTTCTCGTCGGCCTCGCCCTCTTCCCCATCCTCATGGGCGACGCGGGCCACCACCTCGCCGACGACATGCCGGACGAGGAAACGCATCCCTTTTTCCCGGACCACTTCTGGCCCTACCCGATCATCGCCGTGATGATGCTGGTGGCGGTCGGCCTGCTGTCCGCCTTCGTCCAGAAAAACCTGCAGCTCGAGATTTCCGCGGACCCGCGGGCGACGACGATCCCGCGGCCGGACTGGTACTTCCTCTTCCTGTTCCAGTTCCTTAAGCTTGGAAACGAGCTCGTCTTTTCGCTGGTCATCCCGCCGATCGTCATCGGGGCCCTGCTGCTGTTCCCCTTCATCGACGCGGGCATCGGCCCGCGGGTCGCCAAGCGCCTGGGCTGGAAGAGCTGGCCGGTGCCCGGCCGCAACGTCATCACCGGCACGGTCTTCGTGGCAGGCCTCGCGATCATCGCGCTGCTCACGCTGTGGGCGCTGGCGGGGCCCCTGTTCTGCCTCCCGTGGTTCGTCAATAGCCCAGTCTGCGGAGCCTGACCCGAAGCCGAGTCGTTTGCGGAGCCTTCGGATGTCGAGCGGACCGGCGCCTAAGCCCGCTTCTAGCGCTCGCTGGTCGGAGAGCGACGCTGTGGCGGGCTGACTTGGAGCGAGATCGGGTAAATGGCTGACGGCGACCCCCTTGCAGGCCTCAATGACATTGACTGGGCCCGCCTGAACTGTGCGTACGGAGATGGGCGCCGCGTCGCGACGGTGCTCAGACTGCTTGCCTCTGACAAAGCCTCTGACGCCGATGCAGCGTGGGATCAACTAAACGACCAGTTCCTTTGGCATCAAGGCAGCGTCTACGCCGCCACAGTCGCCGCTGTTCGATTCCTAGTTGCAATCACAGCGCGGGAGGCGACACACCGTCGACCGAGACTCGTTAGCTACCTGGCCTTGTTGAGCCTTGCACGCGAATCCAAGGAATCTCCCGCTTTCGCGCAACAGGTTCGGGATGCAGTCCGCCGCGAGCTCCCCTCGCTCCGCGACCTGTTGAACACAACTGACCGTGGGCTTGGCCTCTCTGTGGCCGAGCTGGTCGCGGCACTGCCCTTTGATATGCCACACGGGATTGAGCTGGTCGCGCGACTGTTAGCGGTCGAACCAAACTCGCGTATTCGAGCGGCCTTGTGTGGGACCAGCGCCTCGCTCGGGGACCAGTCGCCGACAGTCCTCACGGCGCTCCAGAAAATCGAGGCCGAATCCGTTCGACCCGGCTATCGCCTACCTGGAGGCCTGACTGTTCTGCCTCCCAAGGAGCGGCTCGCTGCCGGCAAGGTCGCGCAGCCGCTCGAAGAAATTGCCACCCTGCCGATCTTCTCCGCCATCACTCAGTGGGCTGGGGCCGCCTCGCCTGGACAGGAGGACGAATCGTTCTTCGACGCCGCCCGGTTGGTAAACACTCTCTTCAACGAGGCCGCCGGAAACGTTGTGTGGGCGGCCCCCTGAGATCAAAAGGCCTGGCCAATGGCGATATCGATGGTCCTGGCGTCGCGCGCCCAGGACGGCAAGTCCAACATGGCGGTGCTTACCCGCCTGCTGCCGGATCGACCTATTTAGCCTTGTAGAGCTGTTTTGTCAGCTCGATTTGGGCCAGGTGTTCTCGCGCGTGGCCGTAGTTGGTCAGCAGCCATTCGAGGCCGGGCCGCGGCTCGCGGTCGCCTCGCGCTCGTGGGGCTGTCAGGTCTTCAGCCGTGATCGCGGCGGTGTGCTCGTCCAGGTCCGCATCGGCCCGATCGACCATCGCGGCGAGATCCTTCGCTTCCGACTCGACGCGGAACTCTGAAGGGCGATCGCGCGGGAGCGTGATCCCCCGGACCGCCGCGAGCATCTCGCGCTCGGAGCCGAGCGTGTGCGTGACCAGGACGGCGATCGAGTTGGCCTCGGGGTGCGGCTTCCAGTTGAGCGCTTCGCCATCCAGATCGCCGGTGATCTCGCGCATCTTGTCGTGCACGTCGCGGAAGCCGTCACGCACCGTGCTCGCGACGATCCTGGCGCTCGGGGTGTCGAAAGACACTCAGGTCTTCTCCGTGACCCGGTACTCGAGATACCGGCCGAGCAGCAGGCGCGTGTGCGCCTCGAGCGCCGGCAGCACGCTGAGCACGAGTCCGACCACCGGGTAGGCGAAGTACTGGAGATGGGCGGCGACCCTCCGCCACCATGGCCAGTCGGCCGGCTTGGGCGGCAGCATCTGAGACTCAAAGTACATGAAGAAGAGGACGGTGGACAGGGTGACCGAAAGGATGATGCTCGAGGCGGCCCACATGTCCTGGCCAAGCGGCGTCAACGCGAAGTCATTGCTCAACCAGATGGGGGCCGAGCTTCCGAACATCAGGAGCAGGGGCAGGAAGATCCAGTTGAGGTGATTCAGAAACAGGTTGGAGAAGCGCCGGACCCTGAGCGTGAGCGGGATCTCGGGATGCTGGAACAATCGGGCCAGCACATAGGGCACGTCGGTGATGCCCCAGGCCCATCGTTTGATCTGGCTGTACTGGGACATGTGCGTGGACGCGTAGTCGCTGGACTTCGGCGAGTCGCCGTATAGGGGCAGGTACACGGACTTGACCGAGAAGCGCTTGCCGAACGTGAAGAACGCCTTCCAGTAGAACCGCGAATCCTCGGGGATGACGTCCTTGTCCCAGTAGCCGACGCGGTGGATGAACTGAAGGCTGCACGTGTAGCTGCTGAAAGCCACGAGGCGATGCGGCCGCGAGTGCAGAAACATCTGCCACTGCGTGGTGCTCGCGGACATGACCCGCACGGCCATCGGCACCTGCCAGATGTTGTTGTGAAAGAGTGGGACTGGCTGCCAGATCGTGTAGTCGCGAAGGGCATCACGCGCGTGATGCCAGCTGATCCACGCGAAGTACTGCGGGTGCACGCGGTAGTCGGAGTCCAGGTCGGTCACCAGAATTCGGTCCAGGTCGTAGCCCTCATCGGTCAGCACCGTTCTCATCCAGCGACCGCCCCAGTTCATGGCCGCGGACTTGCCGACCACGACCCCCGGCTCGACCGCGTCCTTTATGTGGTAGAAGCCCACGACGCTGTCTCCGAACTTCGCCTTGAGCTTGGCCACGTTCTCCCAGCCCGGCTTGTCCGTGTCGCGGGTTATGATCGCGATCATCTTCAGCTCGGGAGGGTAGTTCGCGTCGACGATCGCCTCCACGGTGTGCTCGAGCACGTGGTAAGGCTCGGTGTAGGTCAGGACGATCGACAAGTGGATGTACTGGAGGGGATCGCGGCGGCCGGCGGCGCGGTCCTTGACACACATCGCCAGCCAGTCGGTGGCCATGTCGCGGCGCATCCGGGTGAAGGTCTCGTACACACCGGTCACGACGCTCACCGAGCGAATGAGCCAGTACACGTCGAACACGAGGACGGCGCCGGCCACCAGGAACGCCCCTGGCCACGGGAAGACGATCGGGATCCAGACCGGCGCGAGGAGGAGGATCCAGGTCACCAGGCCGGGCGCCGCCTCGAACAGGCGCGCCCCGAACTGGCGCAGCGCCACCTCGGGCGCCGATTGGTGTCGTTCCGCAATCACCGCCGCCGCCACAGAGGGATGGTACCCAGAGTTGAGCGCTCCCCACCCAACCTCCCCAGCCGGTGGGGAAGCGACGCCTGCGCTGGAATACCACCGAAATCGGAATGCTTATGGATGTCATGAACAACTTGAAGCACTTCGAGGGCCAAACCTTCGAAGCTGACGTACTCCAGTCCCCCGTTCCGGTGGTCGTCGACTTCTACGCCGACTGGTGCGGCCCGTGCCACGCGATGGCGCCGGCGGTCGAGCAGATAGCGACCGAGTTCGCAGGCAAGGTGAGCGTCGGCAAACTGGACGTTGACGTGAACCAGGAGATCGCGATCCGCTACGGCGTCATGGGCATCCCGACCCTCGGCCTCTTCCGCGGCGGAAAGCTGGTCGACCGGATGGTCGGCTACCCGGGCGGCGCGGCCCCGATCAAGGCCTGGATCGAGAAGAACGTCTCAGCAACAGCCGAAGCCTAGACACTCAAGCGGGACAATTGCGGCCGGCTCCTCGGGGCCGGCCGCAACTTTTTGTATCGACTTCGTGTCGTGTCCGAGCGTCAGCTCGTGACCGGCACTGGAACCGGGTGGCCGCCGTTGCTGCTGGTGCCGGCAGGCACCGCGTCAAGCGCCGGCGGTACCGGCATGAGCTCGTACGCAGCATCTCCGTGGACCGCCTCGTCTCCCACCTCGAGCTGGGCCGGGGTGAGCCGGAGGGGAATGAAGAGCGAGATCAGCTTCAGGATGGCGAAGGTCATCACCCCGTCCCAGACGAGGATGAAGACGAGCCCGATGATCTGAGCGACAAACTGCTTCGGGTTGCCGAAGAACAGGCCGGCGGTCGCGATCGAGGCAGTCTTGCCTGTCCCGGGGTAGATGATCACGTTCGGGTTGGCCAGCAGGCCCACCATGAGGCCGCCGACCGCGCCGGCGATGAGGTGCGTGTGCATGACGCCGAGCGTGTCGTCGATGCGGTTGAACGGCGGCAGCTTGACCAGGTAGTTGAAGGTGAAGAAGGGGATCACGCCGGCGGCGATGCCGATCGCGAACGCGCCGTAGCCGTCCACATACCCGGCTGCCGGCGTGATGCCGACCAGGCCCGCGACCATGCCGTTGACGAGGCCACCCACGGTGACCCGGCCGACGATGAAGAGGTCCAGGAACATCCAGGCGATCATCGCCGTCGCAGCTGCGAGGTTGGTGTTGAGGATGGCGGCGGAGGCGTCAGCGCCCGCGAAGTAAGGGTCGCCGCCGTTGAAACCGTTCCACCCCAGCCAGAGAAGGCCGGCTCCAGTGATCACGGCGATCAGGTTGCTTGGCCTGTTGTTCTCACGGTCGGTGAGCAGCCGTGGACCGATGACAGACGCCGCCACCAGGCCCGATATGCCGGCCGCTACGTGGATCACGTAACCACCTGAGAAGTCGAGCGCGCCCGCGCCTGCGACCCCGCTGAGCCATGAGGGAAACGCGCCGATCCAGCCGCCGCCCCAGATGCTGAAGGCGTTGACGGAATAGACGACGGTGATCCACACCGGGACGAAGACCATCCACGCCTTGAAGCTCGTGCGTCCGAGGATCGAGCCCGCGAGCAGGATGACCGTGATCGCCGCGAACACGAACTGGAAGTACGCTAACGCGGACAGCGGGAACTTGAGGTCTGGTATCGCGCCGACCAGCAGTGGAATCGAGGCCTGTCCCTGCAATGCGTCAGGAGAGAGGATCGTCCCCGGGATGCCAACAAAGTGCAAGACGTCAGTGAGCGGTGTCCCGAACGACATCCTGTAGGCCCAGAAAGTCCACGCCACCAGGGTCGCGCCGAATGCATAAAGAACCATGAGGGCCGAGTTGAGCGCCCACTTGCGCTTCATCAGTCCGGAGTAGAGGATCGCAAGGCCGGGAACGCTCATCAAACCGACGAGCGTCGCGGCTACGAGCTGCCACGCGGTGTGGCCTGGGTCCAGCCAGGATGGCGCGGGTACGATGTCCAGGTAAATCGATAGGTTCAAAGTCTTCGTCTCCTCCCAGCTAGATGAAATGTCCCTCGCGCCGTGGGTTGAGACGAAGCCTAGATTCGCCCGGGTGCGTGCTTATACGGTGCTTCACACCGGATTAGCGCGGTGCCTTATTGGGTGTTTGGCACGAACGCGGCCCTCGTTAGCTGGTGGGTCGTCACGCCGACACGGATGACTATCCGGCTTTAAAGTGCGAATCGATGTGGCCCACCGAGGGGGCCGAATCCAGTGCTCCGAGCCGGTGGTCGGAGAGCGGGTTTCGCTCCAGGTTGCTTGCGATTGCCGGAATCATCATGTTGCTGGTCGTCGCTGGGATCGGGACGTGGCTGTCGGTTCGCGGCGGCCAGCCGGCGACTCCATCCATCTATGGCGCGCCCACCTCGAAAGCAGGCGCGGTCTGGACGTGGGATGGAGCGCGCTACACGTTAATGCCCGCGCGCGGGGCTGGACCTTCGAGCAATCACGCCGACATGGCCTACGACCGAAAGAGCGGCCTGATCGTGCTCTGGGATCACGGTTGCGCCGGCATGGTGATGGGCTTTCAGGGCGGGTGCGCCACGCAGGTCAACAAGACCTGGACTTGGGACGGCGGCGCGTGGACCGCGGCCCCGACAAGCTCGAGCCCCACCGCCGCCGGCCGTGGCGCGATGGTCTTCGACACCGGGCTTGACGAGGTCGCCTATGTCAACGGCGCCGGGCACGCCTGGGGCTGGACCGGATCGGAATGGCAATCCGTCGCTTTGGGTGGGGGCCCAGGCGCGTTCGGGGTTGAATCGGGGACTGCATCGCAAACCGTGGCGGTCGGGTACGACGAGGGCCACCACCTGCTCCTCGTGGTCAGGCCCACGACCACATTGATGTGGGACGGCCTCGCCTGGAGCGCGATGGCGGGTGGCATTGACACCCCCGATGGAAGCACCGACGGACAGCTTGTTTACGACGGGGCGCACGGTCAGCTCGTCTACGTCGGCGGTCATGCGACCTGGACATGGGATGGTGCGCGCTGGGAGCGCTACGACCAGGCACCCATCTCCGGGGGAGGGCTGGCCTATGACGGGGCGCGGTCAACCTTGATGCTGATCCAGCAGGACAGCTCGGCCTGCGACCGGACCGCCTGCCGGACGACCACGTGGACGTGGTCGTCTACCGCCTGGAGCCGGCTCCCGATCGAAAGCGGACCCTTGCTCCCATTGACCCGAACTGGCGGGCCCGCGCTTCCGGCGGCATACGACGCCGGCCGCGGGCTGGTCGTCCTGTTCGCAAGCGCCACGTAGGAGGGGTCGCAGGCCACCTTTGGCGGAAAAACAACGTGTGGTTCACACTAGTTTCGGGGGCGTACCTTCGTGTTAGTGTGCGCATGTATGAGATACGTCGCCTCCGTCCCACTCGAGGTCGCAAGGCCTCTGCGCATTTCCGATCCCGACGTTCAATCCATCAGGCGACTGCCCGGGTTCGTACGCCTCGAACAGGCCGTCGACCTTGGCGCCCGCTACACGCTGACCTTCGAGGTCGAGGCCGGCTCCAGGCGCGATGCCCTTGACGCGACCGATGAGCTCCTTGTCGAGTTCGAGAACGCCCTGAGCATCTACGGTCCGAGGCAGCTGGCCACCGCCTCCACCGAGGCCCGCTAGAACCGCCGCTACCCTCCTGCACGGGGGTCGGCGTCCCGCCTGGACCCCGGCGGATCAACCCTCGGTTGATCGCTCCCTGTGGATATCCCTCCGTGTGGTCCGCACGTAATCGGGGGCTGCCGATTCGTACCTAGGGCACCGTGAAGGCGCGTTCCTGAGTTCATACGATGACTTGGGCCCGCTCAAGTTCCATGGTCCAAAGGGTTCAGGAGGGTGTGTTTTATGGCGATCGTGACGAAGTCGGCGAGCAAGACCAGCCCGCGCGAGGTGCTCGAGCGCGCGAAGGCTGAAGGTGTCCAGGTGGTCGACGTACGGTTTGTCGACCTGCCGGGCACGTGGCAGCACTTCAGCATGCCGCTCGGAGAGCTCGACGTGGACAGCTTCACGGACGGGCTTGGATTTGACGGGTCGAGCATTCGCGGGTTCCAGGCGATCGACGAGAGCGACATGCTCCTCATCCCTGACCCCGACTCGGCGACCATCGACCCGATCCTCGAGCACAAGACGCTTTTTCTGATCTGCGATGTCATCGACCCGATCACCCGCGAGCCCTACTCGCGCGACGCGCGGCTCATCGCCAAGAAGGCGGAGGAGCACCTGCGCCGCTCGGGCATCGCGGACGTCAGCTACTGGGGGCCGGAGGCCGAGTTCTACCTGTTCAACTCGCTCCGCTTCGACCAGAACGCCCACAGCGGCTACTACTACATCGACTCCGAGGAAGGCATCTGGAACTCCGGGCGCAACTCGGAGCCGAACATGGCCTTCCGGCCTCGGCACAAGGAGGGCTACTTCCCCGTGCCGCCGACCGACAAGCTGCAGGACCTGCGCTCCGAGATCATGATCAAGCTGATCGATGCGGGCGTGCAGGTAGAGGTGCAGCACCATGAGGTCGGCACCGCGGGCCAGGCGGAGATCGACGTGCGGTTCGACACCCTCGCCAAGATGGGCGACAAGATGATGGTCTTCAAGTACATCATCAAGAACGTCGCGGCCCAGCACGGCTACGTGGCGACCTTCATGCCCAAGCCCCTGTTCATGGACAACGGGTCTGGCATGCATGTGCACCAGAGCCTCTGGAAGGACGGACAGAACCTCTTCGCGGACAAGGCCGGGTACGCCGGATTGAGCCAGACCGCGATCTACTACATCGGCGGCTTGCTCAAGCACGCGGCGGCGCTGCTCGCCATCTGCGCGCCGACCACCAACTCGTACCGCCGGCTCGTGCCCGGCTACGAGGCACCGATCAACCTCGTCTACTCGAAGCGCAACCGCTCGGCTTGCGTGCGCATCCCGATGTACTCGACGAACCCGAAGACCAAGCGCGTCGAGTTCCGCTCACCGGACCCGGCGGCCAACCCCTACCTGGCGTTCTCGGCCTGCCTGATGGCCGGCCTCGACGGCATCAAGAACAAGATCACCCCGCCTGAGCCGGTGGACAAGGACATCTACGAGCTCGAAGGCGAGGAGAAGGCGAAGGTCAAGTCGGTGCCGGGCTCGCTGGCCGAGGCACTGGACGCGCTCGAGAAGGACCACCAGTTCCTGCTCGAAGGCGGCGTGTTCACCAAGGACGTCATCGACACCTGGATCGACTACAAGCGCAAGCGCGAAGTCGAACAGGTAGCCCTGCGGCCTCACCCGTGGGAGTTCATGCTCTACAGCGACGTCTAGGTAACGAGGGGGACTCCCCCTCCGTGTGGCGGCCCGGCAAAGCGCGCCACACCACGGTCTTGCTCGGGGGGCCTCCGCCGAAATGGCGGGGGCCTCTTTTTTTGGTTGAGGACCTGACAGCCATCTAGAGTGCGCCCGGTCATGGTGCGTTTGGTGGAGCTGGCGGGCTGGCGTCGCCTGGCGATCACTGGCCTCTGCCTGGCAACCTGGCGACTCCTGATGCAGATACCGGTGCTTGGGTTGAGCCCTCAGTACCTAGCGAACCGGCTCGACGCCATCAACGACAACGGACTTCTCTATGCCGTCGGAAGCAGCGGGCCATTCACCTCAGACAGCATTGGCGCGCTAGGCCTTTCACCGTATATCAACGCCGTGATAGTGATGTCGCTGCTGCATGTGGTTTCGCGGCGTGTCCAGAAAATCGAGAACAGCCGCGAGGGACGCCGCCAGCTCCAGGTGGGAACCCGCGCCCTGGCCGCCGCCGTGGCCCTCGGTTCAGCCTATGGCTGGACAGTGCTGATGCAGAGCGCCTCCGCTCTCCCGTCGCATATGGACTGGTTTTTGCGGTTGGCCATCTGCCTTCAGCTCGCCGGCGGGACGATGTTTCTGATCTGACTGGGAGACCTGCTGGACGACTTTGGCCTCGGCTTCGGTTATGGCGCTTTTCTCATCTATGCCCTGGCGCCTCTCGGGATTGAGGTGCAGCGGATCTCAGACTTGCTGGCCACGGATCCTTCGGTTGAAGCGCTGTACCGGCCCGGCGCCATCTGGGCGGGATCGACTCTCGTCCTGGCTGCGGGTACCGTCTGCAAGCTGCTTGCTGTTCGGCGAATTCAACTCGCGGATGACGAGGCCGGACAACGGAAGAGGCCCCTTGAGTTGCGGCTGCTGATGTCGGGAGTTTTACGGCCCCCAACTTTCGCGACATCTGCCCTGTTCCTGCCGGTCTTCGTCGCGAACTACTACGGAGCCGCAAACCCGGGGTTGGCTAGGTGGTTCGACGAGCACCTCACGGCCTATGGACCCAACCCGTGGACCGATGCCGCCTTCGCCGCGGCTGTATGCCTCGCGATTGTGGCGTTCACCTACTTCATCGTCGCTACGGAAATGGCCGGAAGACCGCTGCCACGCGCCATCATCACCCACCTCACGCTGCTCACATTCGTCGCCGGTGCCTTTCTTGCGGTGGCGGTCGTCGTTGTGCCGGTCCTGGATTGGAACGCCACCTTGAGCCTGGGAAAAGCAGTCCCTGTCAGCGGGACAAGCGTTCTTCTCGTTACGGCGTTGATCCTCGCGGCTGTCGTCGCGCTCCAGCAATCTTCACGGCAAGGCCGGGCCCTCCCCCTGTTGCCGAGCCGCGTTCCTTAGACGCTATATCCCCACCGTCGCCCACGCGCGGAGGCGCCTAGGTCGCGTTGAAGATGATCGTTTCGGTGAAGGTTGGACCGTCTATCTGCCAACCGATGCAGTAGTTCGTGCTGGAGGCGGGCTCTGCATCGCGGACGATCCAGGCGGCGAGGCTACCGTCGTCTGAGCGTCCCGAGGGGGGATGCGAAGCGTCAAGAACGAGCTCGGCGTAGCGCTCGACCGTACGTCCGTCGAGCGCCTCGCTGCCGAGAACCTGGCCCGTCGCGTACAGGGCGATGAACGCGATCGGCGCGTGGTTGGAGAGATTCTCGCCGCGTATGAGGATCGGGCCCTTCAGGCTCAGGCTTGTGAGCAGCGTGATGTCCCAGTAATTGCCCCAGGTCGTCGTTTCGCTCGAGAAGCCGCCAAGCGAGTAGACCGGACCTGATCCCACGACGTCTCGCTTGACCCCGAGGTACCCGATTGTTGTTAGCGGGCGAGGCTCACACCTCGTTACGGCAGGCATGGTCGGGAGCAGAACAGGGCGGGAGCGAAGCGCCGCGAGTTGGGCGGGATCGATCCCCGACGCGGGGCTGGTCTGGCTGCCGAACGAGCGCCAATCGGGCATCAGCTGCCCGCCGACCAGAATGCCGACGACCAGGAGGATGATGATCATCACCGCGGCGAGCGCGCCGAAGCCTCGGAACCCGCTGAACACTTTTGCCTTCGCGCGCCTGCGCTCCTTCTTCCACATCTCCGTGTCGCGGATAGAGTCGCCGATGTCGCCGGCCAGCCATGGAGCCGGCGAAACGGCCTGGTCCATGGCCGAGTGGATGTCTGAGCGCAGGGTCACCTCAGGGCCTCCTCGAGCTCCAGGTCAGGGCGCAGGCGGCGCACCGCACGGTGCAGGCGTTGGCGCGCGGCCCCGACCGAGCTCTTTGTGATCGCGGCGACCTCCTCCATCGGCAGGTCGAGGTAGAAGTAGAGCAAGACGATCAACCGGTCCGCCTCCTTGAGCTGGTCGATGGCGTGCCTCAAGTCGGCCCCGCGAAGGATCGAGTCCTCCTCCGAGCGGACGCTCGCGACATCCGGGAGCCCGACCGTCACTCGGGCCAACCAGCGCAGCCGCCTCGCGTTCCGGCATTCATTGGCGACGATGCTCAGGAACCACGGCCTCACCTTCCGCTCGTCGGTAACGGTTGCCAGCCTGCGCCAGGCCGTGAACGAAGCGTTTTGCATCACGTCTTCAGCCGTTTCGGGATCTCGGAGCATGGAACACGCCAGCCGGTAACCCGGGTCCACGAGAGGGCCGAGCAGCTCCGCGAAGGCCCGTTCGCTGCCGCGGTGGGCCGCTCCCAGAACGTTCACGTCCGCGACCTGCTGCATGTTGCTGGCTATTAATGTCGCCGGCGTGGCCGCTTGTGACACACGAGATGCACTGTCCCTCTTTTTGAACCAGCGTGGCCTGGGCGGCCGGGTTTATCCCGGCCGCGCCTTTGTCCAAACCACTCCCAAGCGCGGCCAGTGAAAGGCATTAAGACAAGGCCAATCCTTACTCCGGAATGGGAGCAGCCCCGTCGGCGAAGCCGACCGGGCGATGAGGGAAAACCTGGGTTTTCCCTCATATGTCTCACATACCGAGCATGGCCCGGGCGCGCAGGGCGATGCTGATCGCCACCCTCGTCTCGGGGTCGTCCAGCGACAGGCCGGTGAGCGCCTCGATGCGCTCCACGCGGTAGCTCATCGAGTTGATGTGGATGCTGAGCTGGCGCGCCGCCGCCCGGCGCACCCACCGCGCCGCGGCCAGCGCCTCGAGGGTTTCGAGCAGCGGCGTATCGCGGGACTGCGCGTACTGGAGCAGCGGCCCCAGCAATTCCTCGACGAAGCGGCGCAGCGCGTCGGGGCTCTGCACCTCCAGCAGCAGGCGAAAGGCGCCCAGCGACCTGTACGAGGCGATGCGCCCGCGCCCGCCCGCCCTGCGTGTGAGACGCAGCGCCTGCCTCGCCTCGAGGTGGGAGCGCGCGAGCTCCCCGACCGAGTTGGCGAGGTTGCCCACGCCCACCGACCCGGTGCCCGGCTTCATCACGGGCGCCGCGGCGGCCAGGACCTGAGCCGCCAGCTTCTCGGCGGTCGCCAGGTCTGGCGCGACCTCGTCGGGGATCAAAAACACGGCGGACGCAGATCGCACCAGGGTCAGCGCGCCTGGCATGCGGGATCGGATCAGGCCGCTCAGCGCCGCATCGAGCCGGTCCTGCCGGCCCGGCGCCGCCAGGGCGGCCTCCGTGGCATCGTCGTCAGGTTCGAGCACGACGACCCACGCCTTGTGCGGGAGCCGGTGGCCCAGACGCTCCGCCTGCCGCGCTATGCGCTCCGCCTCGTCGCCCTCGAGGCCGCCGGCCAGCACCTCTTCGACCAGGTCGCCGCGCAGCCGCCGCTCGACCTCGGCCGCGGCACGCTCCTTGGACATCTCCAGCGCCAGCACCGTCGAGCCGTGCTCGAGCGCTCGCACGCGACCAGCTGGTTCGCCGAGGTGATCGGCCGTTCGATCATCGAGCGCCACCGCGAGCAGGCCGAGCAAGTCCGACCCCGCCCTGACCGGCACCACGTCCACGTTTCGCGCGGGCCGTCCGGCTGTGATCCGAATCTCGCGAACGCTCCCCTGCACGGCCGGAGCGGGGACGTGGATGCGCGCCGGCAGGCTGTCGGCCGCCTGGCCCATGCCGCGCACCTTGTATCCGTCGACCGAGTACAGCGCAGCCGGCCCGCCGGCCAGGGCCCCGACTGCCTCGAGGATCGCCGGCGTGCCCGCTCCGTCGAGCGACAGCTTGGTGAAGCGCTCGTGGATGTCGTGCGAGAGCTGGATCTCGGCCAGCTGCGCCTCCAGCCGGCGCTGCAACTCGCTGCGCTCGAGGATGCCGGCGACCTGACCCGCGATTGCCCTCAGGAAGTCGATGTCGCCGGCGTTGAACTCGCGCTGCTCGGTCGCCTGCGCGTTCAAGACCCCGACCAGCCGGGGCCCCGACTCGATCGGCACCGAGAGCATCGAATGGAAGCGGTCCTCGTCAAGCCCGGGCACCCACTTCCAGTGGGCATCGCGGCTGACGTCGGCGACCACGGCCGGCTGTCGCGTCTCCGCCACCCAGCCGGTGATGCCCTCGCCCACGCGCATCCGCACCTTGCCGACCATGTTCTCGTTGAGCCCATTGGTGGCCGTGAGCAGCAGCTCGTGGCCAGGCTGCCCGACCAGGTACAGCGAGCAGACGTCCGTGCCCATGGCCGACGTTGCCTCGCGGATGATGAGGGACAGAAGCTCGTCTGGCTTCTGCGTGGAGGCCGCCGCCTGCGCAAGGCGCACGAGAAATCCCAGCTCGCGAGCGGCCAGGCTCGAATCCTGGGACCCGCTGCCGGCACCTCGTCCGGTCAGCCCGGCAGGCACGCCCAACCTCGTGTCAACAACACCATAGACACCTGTCTGCATAGTGTGACAAGTACGACCAGCGGGCGAAACCGCCGGCGCTGCAGAATTTGAGTAATGAAGCTGGTCGTCGAGATCCTGCTGGCGATCTTCCTTCACCCGCTCGCCTACATCCTCTGCATCATCAACATCGTCACCCGCCAGGACCTCAGCGGGCTCTGGAAGGTGCTCTGGATCCTGATCACGTTCTTCTGGGGCATCGGGCCGATCATCTACGTGCTCTTCGGCGGGGGGGATTTCTGGTAGGCGCTAGCTAACCAGGACGATCTTCGTCTCGCAGCAGAACAGGCCCATGTCGGGGGTCCAGTGCAGCGACAGGGGCGTGGTGGTGGCAGCCGGCCGGAAGCACTCGGGCACCGGGCCGAACCCCGCGCCGTTGCTGAAGTCGGTCCGCGGCCAGGCCGTGCAGCCCGGCGCGTCGTGGATGGCGCTGGTGGTGTGCTGCTGGGCGTCGATCAGCTGAATGTCGGCCGGATCCGCATGCGTCGCCGGGCTGGAGTTGCGGAACGTCAGCTGCATGCTTACGAGGCCGCCCTCGATCTTGAGGTTCGTTACCCAGAGGATGTAGCCGCGGACGTTCGCGCACGGTTCGGGCGAGCACGCGGCCGGCGGCGGCCCGGTCGACGGGGCCTGGAACGGCGTCTGCAGCGACTGGAACGCCGCGATGCCGAAGGCGATCACGACCACCGCGCCAGCGCCGATCGCCGCACTGCGAACGAGCCGCCTCCGGCTCAAACGGGCAGCCTCGGCCACCGGCGGTCCGGTACGCCACAGGCGCCCTTCATGCTTTGATCATGCCGTGAGCCGGGCAGGCGAGGAGGTCAACCGCCGGATGCTGCGCTCGCGAGACGCGATCGATCGCGCCTACGCGAATCCCCTCGACATCGCCAGCCTCGCTGAGGTCGCTCACGTCTCGGAGGCACATTACATCCGAACGTTTCGCGCCACGTTTGGGGAGACGCCGCACCGCTACCTCCAGCGCCGGCGCGTCGAGCGCGCCATGTTCATGCTGCGCGAGACGGAGCGCAGCGTGACCGACATCTGCATGGAGGTTGGCTTTATAAGCCTGGGCACCTTCAGCCGTACGTTTCACACCATCGTCGGGCAGACGCCGGTCGAGTACCGGGCCCGGACCGCAGTCATGGCCGCGCCGACGTGCTTCACGATGGCCTGGACCAGACCGAGCAGTTTTGGAGAAGCCAGGGCGTCAAGCCGCCAATAGCATCGGTATCAATCTTCAAACACCAGGGAGGCACATCGATGCTCAACTCGATCAACATCTCGCACGTTTTCGTAACCGACCAGGACAAAGCGTTGGAGTTCTACGTCGGCAAGCTGGGGCTCGAGGTCAGCAATGACATGGACCTCGGATTCATGCGCTGGCTCACGGTCAGGGTTCCCGGTCAACCCGGACGCGACATCCTTCTCGAGGTGCCGGGACCGCCGGGCATGGACGAATCGAGCGCTCAGAAGATCCGGGAGCTGGTCAGCAAGGGCGCCACGGGTTTCACCGTCGGCTTCACAACCGCGGACTGCAGGAAGACCTATGAGACGTTGAAGGCCCGCGGCGTCGAGTTCACGCAGGAACCGACGGAGCAGAGCTACGGCATCGACTTCGGCCTGCGAGATCCATTCGGAAACCAGCTGCGGATCGTCCAGCTGGCCTCTCAGCCGCAGGAGTCGGGAACCAAAACGAGCCGCTGATCCCGGACGACTAGCCCTCCCCGTTGTGGGGAGGGCATGTGGCCGGGGCTATGCGTCGACGGCGGCCGGTCCGCCGATGCGCCAGCGCAGCGTGTAAGGGCTCTGCTTCTGTCCGTGCGTCGCGACGTACTCGCCGTCGCCGGCCAGGCCGGCGAGCGCGCCGGTTCCGCTGCCGGCCACTACGTTGAGGGCAGCCCTCACCGACCCGTCGGCGAAAGTGCCGTCGTGGCGCAATACGAAAGTCCCGTCGCGATCCGAGAGCCGGCCCGTCACCTGCTCGTAGCCGACGAAGGTGCCCGTGTCCTCGGTGAGGTACGACATCACGTAGACCAGGTCAGACGAGCCAACGATGTCGCCCTGGAAGTCGTTGCTGACACGCGCCTCGGTGAGCTTGAGGCCTCCGTCTGGCTCGCTGTAGCTGGCTTCTTCCCAGCGTGTGAACTCAAAGACCCCCTGGGCCTTTTGCATAGTCCCTCCCTTGTGGGCGGCGTGCGGGAGTGCAGCCCTTACAAACCTACGCGATCGGGGCGAGAAGCTTGCTCTTTGAGATCAATCCGAGATCAACTTGAACGCGATCCGGCGCCCGCGAGTACGCGACAGCGTGAACCAGAGGCGCAGCACGCCGTCGATGGTGTCCACGGCATCGGTGCCGCCCACCCACACCGGGCGAAGGCCGGCATCCGAGATGAGCGTCTCCACCACGTTCTTGGTCTCACCTTCGGCACCCGCGTAGAACAGGTCCACCTGCTCGCCGCCTATCACCGGGTTGGCGAGCACGTCCCAGCCGAGGCTGTTGAACGCCCGGTAGAGATGTGCCCTGGGGACTGCGGCGGCCACCTCCGACCACGCGTTCATCGATTCGCCGCCAAAGTTGTTCGTGGCGTCGATGATCACCTTGCCGTCGAGGTCCTTGGCATGGTCGCTCACAATCTGCGTCAGCGCACCGCCCGGCACCGCCAGCAGGACCACCTCGGCGCCCTTGAGCGCCTGGTCGATGGCCTTGGCACCCTGCTTCTTGGACGGGTCGCGCAGACCGTACACGACGTCGTGCCCAACTGCATTCCACTTCCCGCCGATAGTGCCGCCGATCTTGCCAGCTCCGATCACCGCAATCTTCATACGAGCGACTACCGTGATTGTGTGACGCCCATTCCTTCCCGAGGCGCCGCAAAAAAATCGGATGGTGCCCGCGGAGGGAATCGAACCCCCGACCTTGACGTTAGGACCGTCCTGCTCTATCCCCTGAGCTACGCGGGCAGACTTGCCTGTCAGAGTTTAAGAGAGCGCCCTGCGCGCGCCC
>Ga0073928_10003617_pt1 | contig 24068 bp, 23 predicted proteins | sample PaiPotPPA55metaG_FD_76969 | JGI IMG/M metagenome (GOLD analysis project Ga0073928, IMG submission 76969) | Iron sulfur acid spring bacterial and archeal communities from Banff, Canada, to study Microbial Dark Matter (Phase II) - Paint Pots PPA... ...
GACCTCGGCGGCAAGCTCTCCCGACCTGGCGGGGGGCACGGATGCTCTCTGAGCTCTCATGGCTGTACTCAAGCAACGCCCGAAACGCAATCCCGACCCAAGAGGGACGCGTATTCGTTGGCGATGCCTAGATCGGAATACGTCTCACGACTTCGGGGCGCAGCGTCTCCGGCAGCTCCACGGGCGACGGGGCGGTCAGGCAGAACTCCGGCGGCGGCCCGAGCACCATCATCCGGCGCCATAGGCCGGTGCCCTTCGCGGTCGCGATCGGCCGAAGGCTGGCGTACAGGTCCGCGTATGCCATCCCGGCAGGCTTCGCAAAGCGGATCTCGCAGGCCGCCGCTGCGTCGTGCGTACCGGCGTTCAGTGAAAGCAGCTTGCCAACACCGTCGACCGCCATTCGCGCGGCGGCGTCGTGAGCCATGGTGCGGTTGCCGCTGACGGCCGCTTCGTTCAGGGCATCCATGGCGGCGGAGTCCTGGAGCAGGTACCAGTCGCTGTAAGCGTCACCGACCCGATAGGTCAGGGAGCCCACGAACCCGCGTGGCCGCGTCGAGGCGAGCTGCGCATGGAACTCGCGCAGGACGTTCTCGTAACCCGAAATGTCCGCGCCGGGCCCCGGCCGGTGCGAGAACACGTAGGCCAGCATGGTCTCAGGCCCTGGTCTTCTTCGGCTTGGTGGCTTTTGGCGCCGCAGCGGGCTCGACCTTGGGGCCCTTACCCGACTCGATGTATTTCTTCAGGCGCACCATGTTGGTCCGGATCCCTTTCGCGTACTGGCCCGAGAGCAGGCCACCGACGAACCGCAGCATGCCGCCCAGCTCGTAGTCCATCTCGTAGACCACGTGCGTCGCACCCTTGCGCTCGGTGTACGTGTAAGACCATGTGCCCTTGAGCGGACCCCGCACGAATCTTCCAGAACAGTGCTTCGGCTTCGTGTACGTGGTCTGCTCGACCTCGAGCGTCTCTTTGATCCCGCCCGGCAGGTCGAGGTGGTAGCGATATCGCGTGCCCTTGCCTGGAGGGTCGCCGTCGAGCTTTTCGACCTTGGTGAGGTTGGTCGACCAGCGCGGCGCATTGACGACGTCCTCCTGCACGACGGCCCAGACCCGCGCCGGCGGAGCCTCGATGTCGACGGTCTCGCGGATTTTGGCCATGCTGCGATCATCGCTAACTATGCAGGAGCCTGAGGCGTCGAGGCCACGACCAACGGCCGGGCGCATGCTCGGGGCGCTCAGGCATCGGAACTACCGGCTGTTCCTGACCGGCCAGGTTATCTCCACCATCGGCACATGGATGCAGAGCGTCGCCATGCCGTGGCTCGCCCTCCAGCTGACGCACAGCGGCCTGCTCGTCGGCCTCGTGCTGGCGGTCCAGTTCACTCCCGTGCTGTTGGGCAGCCAGCTCGGGGGAATCGTCGCGGACCGGTACAGAAAGCGAACCATCCTGCTCATCACCCAGTCCGCGTTCACGGTTCCGTCCTTTGCGCTCTTCTTGCTCAGCGGCAGCGGTCACGCGCATTACTGGGAGGTGCTGGTGGCGGCCGCGGCCGCCGGCACGATCAACCTGTTCGACGTCCCAGCGCGCCAGTCGTTCCTCATCGAGATGGTCGGCAAGCCAGACCTTATGAACGCCATCGCGCTCAACTCATCGGTCTTCAACGGCGCCGCCGTGATCGGGCCCTCGGTGGCGGGCGTGATCATCGGCTTCGTCGGGGTGCCGATCTGCTTCCTGGCCAACTCGATCAGCTACCTCGCCGCCGTCGGCGCGCTGCTCGCGATGCGCAACCTGCCGACCGTCGTCCGCGAGCACCACGACCAGCACTGGCTCGTGCGGGTGGCCGAAGGCTTCACGTACGCGCGACGCGAACCGGCCGTCGGGCTGCTCCTGCTCGTGGTCGCGGTCTTCTCTTTGTTCGCGATGAACCGGCTCACGCTGATGCCGCTGTTCGCCGACCAGGTCCTGCACGTGGGCGCCACCGGCTTCGGCTTCCTGATGGCCGCGATGGGCCTGGGGGCGCTCGCCGGCGCACTTACGCTGGCGTTCTCTCCCGGGCTCGGGGCCGACCCGCGCCGGCAGTTCTGGGTCGGCATGATCTGGGTGGCGGCGCTGCTCACCTTCTCGTACTCGCGCTCGTTCCCCCTATCGCTTGCCACGCTGCTCGTCGCCGGCTACTGCCAGATCTCCTTTGTCGCCACCGCGAACAACCGGATCCAGACCCTCACCCCAGATCATCTCCGGGGCCGCGTGATGGCGCTCTACGCGCAGGCGCTGATCGGGGTCGGCCCGGTCGGCAGCACCCAGGCCGGCGCGCTGGCCACGCTATTCGGCGCGCCGTGGGCGATGGCCATCGGCGCGGCGGTCGCCGGCGCGGTGGTGGTGGCCGTCCGCCTGCTGCGGCCGGAGGTGTTCACCACAACGCCTCTCACTCCAGGCTGATCAGCCGAGCTTGACTTCGAGAATCGCCGCCACGGCAAGAGCGGGGATGAGCCAGCGTAGAGCCCGCACGTAGTCGGCCGCGGCGCCAAGCACCCGCGCGGTCCAGCCGCCCGCCGCCTCCATGTGGATGGCTGAGGCGCCGATCTGGATCGCCAGCCCGCCCGCGATGATCGTCGCCGGGATCTCGACCAGGCCGTTGGGAACCACGCCGCCGAGGGCGATCGCCCATGACGAGCCGGCCGCGACATAGCCGATGAGAAAGCCTGGAAAGAAGGTCAGCAGGAAGCCGCTGAGGCCCGCCGTCAGCACGGCGATCAGAGGCACGATCAAGAACGCGAGCGCGTTGTGACCGAAGATCGCGATCGCCTGGTCGGAAGAGGATCCTGAACCCGCGGCGTTCAGAAGGGCCGAAAGGGTGGGCTTGACCGCCGACGATGGGACCGCGTTCGTCACAGCTGCCAGGTAGCCCGCGACGGCGCCGATCGGCAGGCCGGCCGCGGCGATGGTCAGAGGAATCCGCCGCAGCCAAACGAGCCGGAGCAACCCTGGCCGGTGCGCGAAACCGGAACGGATGGCGCCCCAGGCGCGCTTTAAAGGATGGCTCAGGCCCACCTCGCGAGCGAGCAGCGCTTCGCGGGAGAACCCGGCGAGGCCCATGCGCAGGAGCACAGCGGCGAGCACGATCATGAATCCCGCGAAAGCCCAAAGGAATTCGGTGCGGCCGAGCAGGATGAGGGCCGCCTCCACCTGGAGAACGACCGACATCGGCAGGATGATGAACGACGCCATCACGTTGGCCGCGCGCATCGTGCGCGCGTTCAGGCTGATGATCACCGCCCCGGCCACCATGGCAGCGACCTGGCAGATGGTGGAAACCGCGAGAGCGATCAGAACGTCCAGTGGAAAGTAGCCGAGACCCGTGAACACGGCGAGGCAGTACACGAGCAGCCCGCCATAGCAGAGAGTCAGCGCGATGGCGAGCACGGCGGCCACCTTCCCGGCGTAGATCTCGGACTCCCGCAGCGGCGTCGACACAAGCACCTCGAGGGTCGTGCGCTCGCGCTCGCCGACGAAGGACTCGAGGGCTAAGACCAGCGAGAAGCTCGCGGGGATGAAGACCACGAAGAACGCGCCTACCAGCGACAGCCGGTTGACCACGGCGGTGCCACCGCCGAAGTACGCGAGGCCGCGAATGCCGATGGCGCTGCCGATCGGTATCGCCACCGTCAGCGCGACCATCGCGATGATCAGGCGCAGCTCGCTTACGGCGTCGCGGAGATCCCGCTTCGCGACTAGGGCAGCCTTACGCCGATCGAGACTCGGCCAGCTCATGGTGGTTGCCCACGATTGCGAGGTAGATGTCCTGGAGAGTCGGCAGGTCGCGCACCTCTTTGCGCGTGGGCAGGCCGGACTTTCGGCGCAGCTCCGCCACGTCGCCGACTGCGAGCGCGCGGCCCGTGGACATGATCCCGATCTGGCCCGTCCCTTGACCCGCGAGGCTTTCGGCCTCCTCCATGCTGTGCGTGCAGATCACCAATGCGCTGCCCTCGTCCTGCAGGCCCTTCAGGTAAGCCCAGGCGCGGCGCGCGCTGTCGGGGTCCAGCGCCGAGGTCGGCTCGTCGGCGAGCACAAGGCGCGGGCGGTGGAGCGTAGCGCGGATGAGGGCGACCTTCTGGCGCATGCCCTTCGAGAACGTGCCGAGCCAGCGGTCGCCCGCGTCGACCAGCTCGAACAGCTCGAGCAAACCATCGATGCGCTTCTTGCGCAATGCGGGCTCGAGCTCGTAGATCGCCCCGAAGTAGTCGAGGTAGGCGCGCGCCGACATCCGCTCGTACAGGCCGGGCAGCTCAGGCATGAGCCCGACGCGGGCCCTCACGCCCGTCGGATCCGTCGCGGCGTCGATGCCGTCGACCCGAACGGTGCCATTGGACGGCGCGAGCACGCCCGCCATGCAGCGAAGCGCGGTCGTCTTGCCGGCGCCGTTGCGGCCCAGCAGAACGAGGCAGGCGCCCTCGCCGACGCGGACGGTGAGATCGCGCAGTGCCAGCACGTCGCCGTACCGTTTTCCGAGCCCGTACACCTCGAGCATGTCTGGGGATTCTGACGGCTGAGGCGTTGAAAACTATCTACTTATGCGGTGACGGGAATCGCGGCTCCAGACCTGGGGTGAGGCCGCGAACCGCCCGCCGGCCCCAGACCCCCATCAGGCCAACCGCCAGCACGAAGAACACCACGCCAGCGAGCAGGACCACCACTGGCGGAGCCTCGAAACCGACCGCGATCAGGCCTCCCACCGCGCCCGCCACCGCCGCCACGATCACCGAGAGCATTCCCGGCAGCGTCGTGAGGCCATGAAACATGGAGCCGAGCCGGTCGGCACCGGTGACGTCGATGCCGAGAGTTTGCAGCGCACCCGACAGATCGTCGTAGGGGCTCGTGGTGAAGTACTGCTCCAGGTCCGGGTGCAAGTCGAGGTAAGCCTTGCGCAGGCGGTTCATCCCGAGCACCCATCGAAAGTCGTCACGGTTGAGCGACATCAGGCGGGCCACGGTGAAGACGCCGACCACGAAAACCACCGTGAGCATAAAGATCGCGATCGAGATGAAAGCCGTACCGAAGCGGTCGGCCTGGGCGACGAGCGCGAGTGCGATCACGGCGCCCGACAGGATGGTGAGAAACATGTTCACGCGGCCGAGCGATTCGGTGTAGGTCAGCGAACGGGTCGCGAGCAGGCTCCAGTGCTCGGTGGCCAGGACCTGCAGCTTGGCGGCGGCGGCGGGATCGCGTCCGGCGGGCGGCATCTCGGTCGACATCGCTTCCTAGTCTCGCGGTAAGTAGCGCGGCAGGTCCGCCAGCGAGCCAAAGCCTTTCGCAGCGAGGTGGGCGGCGATGCCGTCGTTGACCGCGGCGATCGCATTGGGATTCACGAACGTCGCCGTGCCGACCTGGACCGCCCTGCAGCCGGCGACCAGGAACTCGAGCGCATCCTCGGGGGTCATGATCCCGCCGACCCCGACCACCGGAATATCCACCGCCCGCGCCGCCTGGTGGGCCAGGTGCACGGCCAGCGGGCGGATGGCGGGCCCGGAGAGGCCTCCGGTCCGGAAGCTGAGTCGGGGGCGGTACGCGTTCAGGTCCATCGACATGCCGACGAACGTGTTGACCGCCGAAAGCGCGTCGGCCCCGGCGGCCTCGACCGCCCGCGCGATCACGCCGATGTCGGACACCATGGGCGTCAGCTTCACCCACACCGGCAGCCGCGTGCGCTTGCGCACGGCCTCGGTCACGGATGCGGCCGCGCGGGGGTCGTTGCCGAAATACATGCCGCCCTGCTCGACGTTCGGGCAGGAAATGTTGATCTCAAAGCCGGCGACGCCCGGGACGCCGTCAAGACGCGATGCGAGCTCTCCGTACTCCGCCGCCGACTCGCCGTTGATGTTGACCAGGACCGGGAAGTCCCACCTCGCCCACTGCGGGGCGTAGTCGCGGACGACCGCCTCGACGCCCGGGCCCTGCAGTCCGATCGCGTTCAACATCCCGGACGGCGTCTCGGCGATTCGAGGCGGGGGCGTGCCCTGCCTGGGCTTGAGAAAGATGCCCTTCGAGACCATCCCGCCAAGCGCACGGCGCTCGAGCAGCGGGACCTCAGTCCCGTAGCCAAAGGTTCCCGACGCCGCCATCACCGGCCCGCGGAGCTTCAGGTCGCCGATGACTACGGAGAGATCAATCGTCACGCCGTAACCGCAAAGTGCAATTGAGACGGAAGCGCAGCCCAGTCGATGTCCGCCGCGCGGTAGACGGGACCTTCGGTGCACGCGCGGTCGTAGCCCCCGCGCTTGAGCGGTACCGCGCAGCCGAGGCAAACCCCGGTACCGCAGCCCATATACGTCTCGACGGCGACCTGCGCATCGGGCCAGCGCTCAGCAACCGCGGCGAGCATGCGGTTCGGACCGCATGCGAGCACCAGGTCCGCGTCCGGAGCCGCGGCGACGGCGGTGCCGCCGAAGCCCGCGGTGCCATCGTTCGTGGCCACGATCAGCTGGTCGCCGTCCGACTCTGAGCAAAGCTCCGCCGCCGTGCGAGCGCCGTGCACCCAGGTCACCTGCAGGCCGGCCGCATGCGCGTCGCGGGCCGCAAGCGGCATCGGCGCGACACCGAGACCGCCGCTGATGAGCACCGCGCTCTTCGCGCCGCCGCCGAACTCGAAGCCGTGGCCGAGCGGGCCGAGGCAGCTGACGGTTTCACCGGGCCGCATCGCCAGCAGGCGTGCCGTGCCGGCGCCGACGGCCTTGAGGATGACCTCGATGCGGTCGCGCTCGGCCCTGTACACGGAGAAGGGCCGGCGCAGCAGGAACCCGCCCCCAAGGCCGAGGTTTACGAACTGACCCGCTTTGACGGATACCGCCACCTCGGGCGCTTCGAACGAGATCACCCACATGTCCCGCGCCACCTCGCGCGAGGCGGTGATCGGCGCGTCAAGCACGGCCGGTCTTGACTGCATCGTCTCTCCACTCCTCGATCGTCCTGACCTCGAAGTCGGCGGCCTCGGTGGAGGCTGACTCGAGGAGCGCCGCCGCGGTGTCCAGCGACGTGAGGCACGGGATCCGGCGCTCGACCGCCGCACGCCTGATTTCGAAGCCGTCCTTGAACACGGGGCCGCCTTCCTCCCCAGGGTCCGTGTAGATGTTCGACATCGTGTTGATGACCAGGTCGACCTCGCCGCCCGTGATCACGTCGAGCACGGTCGGACCCTCCTCCCCGATCTTCGCCACCACCCGAGGCGAGAAGCCCGCCGCCTGCAGCGCTCGCGCCGTGCCATCGGTGGCGACGAGCCGGCAACCCATCTGCACGAGCCTCGAGACGATGGGAAACATCTCCGGTTTGTCCGCGTTGGCGATGGTGAGCAGCACGCTGCCGCCTCGAGGCACCTGAACGCCGGAAGCCGCGAACGCTTTGCGCAGCGCCTCGGTCAGCGTGCGATCGATGCCGATCGCCTCGCCGGTCGACTTCATCTCAGGGCCGAGATACGAGTCCACGGCCGGCAGCTTGCTCATTGAGAACACCGGCGCCTTGACCGCCACGAGGTCGCGCGGCGGCACCAGGCCGGTCGTCAGACCGTGGCTCGAAAGCGTGTCGCCCAGCATCACCCGCGTCGCGAGCTTGACCATCGGCACGCCGGTGACCTTGGACAGGAACGGGACCGTGCGCGAGGCGCGCGGGTTGACCTCGAGGACGTAGACCTTGCCGCGGTGCACCACGTACTGCACGTTGAGCAGGCCGCGCAGGCGGAGGTGGCGCGCGATCCTCACCGTGTAGTCGACCACGTCGTCGACCTCGCGGGGCTCCAGGCCCGGCGCCGGGTACACCGCGTACGAGTCGCCCGAGTGGACGCCCGCCCGCTCGACGTGCTGCATGACGCCGGGGATCACGACCGTCTCCCCGTCGGTGATGGCGTCGACCTCGACCTCGACGCCCTGCAGGTACTTGTCCACCAGCACGGTGCCGCGAGGCATCGCACCGATCGCCCAGACCATGTACCGGCGCAGCTCGCGGTGGTCGCGGACGATCTCCATCGCGCGCCCGCCCAGCACATACGAGGGACGGACCAACACGGGGTAGCCGGCCCTCTCGGCTATGCCGACGGCCTCCTCCACGGTGGTGGTGGTGCCGCCGACCGGCTGCGGGATGCCGATGGCGCGCAGGGCATCCGCGAAGGCGCGCCGGTCCTCGGCCAGGTCGATGGCCTGGACACTCGACCCCAGGATCTTCACCCCGCGCTCCTCGAGCGGCTGCGCCAGGTTGATCGCCGTCTGGCCGCCGAACTGCACCAGAGCGCCGCTTGCGTGCTCCGTCTCGGCCACCTGGGCGGCGCCATCCAGGTCCAGCGGCTCGAAGTACAGGCGGTCCGACGTGTCGAAGTCGGTGGATACGGTCTCCGGGTTGGAGTTCACGAGCACGGCGCGCACGCCCGCCTCGCGCAGCGACCACGCGGCGTGCACCGAGCAGTAGTCGAACTCGATGCCCTGCCCGATGCGGATCGGACCCGAGCCGATGACCAGCGCGGTCTCGGCGTTGACCGGATGCGCTTCCGTCTCTTCCTCCCAGCAGGAGTAGTAGTAGGGAGTCGCCGCCTCGAATTCCGCCGCGCACGTGTCCACGAGCTTGTAGGTCGGCAGGGCGCGCTGGACGATCTCGCCGCGCAGCGCGGCGATCTGCGTGTCGGAGAACCCCGCCCTGCGCAGCGACGGCAGGTCGCCGTCCTTCTCCAGCCGCACGATCGTCGCGAGGCGGTCGATGAACCACCGGTCGATGCCGCTGCGCGACGCGAGCTGCTCCGGCCGCGCGCCAGCCCGCAAGGCCGCGAGCAGCGCGAACAGCCGCCGGTCGTTGGGCTGATCGATGAGGTCTCGCCGGCGTAGCTCCTCGGCGGCGGGCGGCTTCTGCTCGAGCGACCTCAGGGCCTTCATCATCGCGGCCTCGAAGGTGCGCTCGATGGCCATGACCTCGCCGGTCGACGCCATCTGCGTGCCCAGGCGGCGGTCGCCCGCCGGGAATTTGTCGAACGGCCAGCGCGGAATCTTCACGACGCAGTAGTCGAGCGCCGGCTCGAACGCGGCGAAGGTGCGACCCGTGACCTCGTTGCGGATCTCGTCGAGCCGCCTCCCGACCGCGACCTTGGCCGCCACCCGCGCGATCGGGTAGCCGGTCGCCTTCGACGCCAGCGCCGAGGACCGGCTGACGCGCGGGTTGACCTCGATCACGAAGTAGGTGGAGCTCTGTGGGTCCAGCGCGAACTGGACGTTGCACCCGCCCTCGAGCTTGAGCGCCCGGATGATCCGGATGGCCGACGAGCGGAGCATCTGGTGGTCGCGATCCGAAAGCGTCTGCGCCGGCGCGACGACGATGGAGTCGCCCGTGTGCACCCCCATCGGGTCGAGGTTTTCCATGTTGCAGACGGTGATGCAGGTGTCCGCCGCGTCCCGCATCACCTCGTACTCGATCTCCTTCCAGCCCCACAGCGAGCGCTCGATGAGCACCTGGTGGATGGGTGATGCGTCGAGGCCGCGCTGCGTGATTGCCTTCAGCTCAGCGTGAGTGGTGACGAACCCGCCGCCCGTGCCGCCGAGCGTGTACGCGGGCCGGATGACCAGCGGAAGGCCGATTTCACCGGCGAACTGCTCGGCATCCTCGACCGTCTCGCAGACGCGCGACACCGGCACCGGCTCGCCGATCTCGATGAGCATCTGTTTGAAGGCCTCGCGGTCCTCGGCCTTGCGAATCGTGTCGATGCCGGCGCCGAGCATCCGCACGTCGTAGCGCTCGAGGACTCCCGCGGCCGCGAGCTCCATCGCGAGGTTGAGGCCGGTCTGACCGCCCAGGGTTGGGAGCAGCGCGTCGGGCCGCTCGCGCTCGATCACACGCTCCACCGACTCCACCGTCAGCGGCTCCAGGTACACGCGGTCGGCGACCCCCTCGTCGGTCATGATCGTGGCCGGGTTCGAGTTGACGAGAACGGTCGTGATGCCCTCCTCGCGAAGCGCCTTGCAGGCCTGCGTGCCGGCGTAGTCGAACTCCGCCGCCTGGCCGATCACGATCGGACCCGAGCCGAGTATCAGCACCTTGCGCGGCCGCCGGACGGCCGTTCCGGCCATCGACTTCACCGCCGGTGCAGCCTTGCTCCGGACCATCTCGATGAAGCGGTCGTACATGTACTGGTTGTCCTGCGGTCCGGGGCAGCCTTCAGGGTGGTACTGGACGCTGAAGGCCGGGAGCGTGCGGTGGCCGAGGCCCTCGACAGAGCCATCGTTGAGGTTCACCTGCGAGACGAAGAAGTCACCCTCTGGCAGGGACAGCGCGTCGACCTGGAACTCGTGGTTCTGGCTGGTGATGTGCACACGGCCGGACTCGAGGTCTTTGATCGGATGGTTCGCGCCGTGGTGGCCGAACGGCAGCCTCGAAGTCGTGGCGCCCGCGGCGCGGCCCAGGATCTGATGCCCGAGACAGATACCCAGCATCGGGATCCGGCCGAGCGCCTGCCGGGCCAGCTCCACCGGCCCATCGAGGACCGACGGGTCGCCGGGGCCATTCGAGAGCACCAGGCCGTCGACGCGGGCCGCCTCGATGTCCTGCCACGTGGCGGTGTAAGGCAGCACGGCCACGCGGCAGCCGCGTTCGCGGAGCGAGCGCAGGATGTTGGTCTTCACCCCGTAGTCGACGACCGCGATCGACAGGCCGTCGCCGTCGGCGCGCGCAGGCGGCCGCAGCTCCGGCGGCAGCGCCTCGAGCCACTCCTCTTTCTCCGTGCGCGACGTCTCGGCGACGAGGTCCTGCTCGGCCAGCGGCGTCACGCGCTTGGCGGCTAAGGCCAGCTCGTCGAGGCGCTCGCGCGTGGGTCGCTTCGACTCGTGCGAGAGGACCGCGCGCAGCGCTCCGTAAGTCCGCAGGTGCCGGGTCAGGGCGCGCGTGTCGATCTCGGCGATGCCGGGCACGCCCCAGCGCTCGAGGTACTGGTCGAGCGACGCCTCGCTCGAATGGTGGCTCGGCGCCGGACACGCCCAGCGCACGATCAATGCACGCGCCCAGGGTCGGGCCGATTCGGAGTCCGCGTCGCGCACGCCGTAGTTGCCCTGTAGCGGATAGGTCATGCACACCATCTGGCCGGCGTACGACGGATCGGTGAGCACCTCCTGGTAGCCGGTCATGGCCGTGTTGAACACAACCTCGCCCTCGCCGCTGCTGTCCGCCCCGAGCGCCTGGCCGACGAACGAGCGGCCGTCCTCGAGCATCAGGACCGCGAACGGTTTTTCAGCCGGCAACGATCACAACCTGGTCCTGGCCATCGTCCTCGGCGACGCTGACCTCGACATTTTCGGCGTCCGACGTCGGCACGTTCTTACCCACGAAGTCGGGGCGTATCGGAAGCTCTCTGTGCCCGCGGTCGACCAGCACCGCCAGCTGAATCGCGCGCGGGCGGCCGAAGTCCATCAGCGCGTCCATGGCAGCGCGGGCCGTGCGCCCGTGGTGGATGACGTCGTCGACGAGCACCACGACCTTGCCGTCGATCTCGGGCACGTCCGACACGAAGCGGTGCGCGGGCTCGCGCAGGTGCCGGTCATCGCGGTGCCTGCTGATGTCGATGGCGCCGACCGAGACCGGGTGGCCCTCGAGCTCTTCGAGCTGGGCCGCCAGCCGGCGCGCCAGGTGGTCCCCTCGGGAGTAGACGCCGACGAGCACGATGTCATCCGCGCCGTGGTTGCGCTCGACGATCTCATGCGCGATGCGGGATACGGAGCGCCGGATCTGGTCCGCATCCATTACGGTCGCCTTGAGCCGGCCCTGCTCTATGGCGCTCATAGCTTCGAGCTCGCGTGACTCGGCTCAGCCGAGCCACCGTACGCACTCAGCGTTAGCCATGACCATTCAGGCAGGAGGGGGGTTCCCCACAAGGGGGGCAGGCCCCCCTTGTGCCTTTTCATGCCAGCACTTTGTCTAGCAGCGCCATGCGGATGAACAGGCCGTTGCGCGCCTGGCGGAAGTAGGCCGCGCGCGGATCGGCGTCGACCTCCGGCGCGATCTCGTCGACCCTCGGCAGGGGGTGCATGACGATCGCGTCCTTGCGCAGCAATGCCATGGTCTGGTCGTCAATCCGGTAGACGCCCTTGACGGCGAGGTACGAAGCCTCGTCCGGGAAGCGTTCCTTCTGGATCCTGGTCTGATAGACCACGTCGACCTGCGGCAGCACGGCGTTGAGGTCGCGCGTCTCGACCCAGTGCACGTGGTGCTCGTCCAGATGGTCTTTGATGTCCTGGCGCATGCCCACCTGGGGGGGCGCCACGAAGGACACCTTTATGTCACGGAACTTGCTCAGTAGGTAGGTCAGCGAGCGCACGGTGCGGCCGTTGGCGAGATCGCCCACCAGGGCGATCCGGATCCCGTCGATGTGGCCGATCTCATCGCGGATCGTGTACAGGTCGAGGAGCGCCTGGGTCGGGTGCTGGCCCGGCCCGTCCCCGGCATTGATCACCGGCACCGAGCTCACTGCTGCCGCCCGCCTCGCCGCGCCCTCCTCGTTGTGGCGCAGGACGATCACATCGGCATATCCGCTGACGATTCTCATCGTGTCCTCGAGCGTCTCGCCCTTGGCGGCCGACGAAAACTCGCGCGCGTTGTCCGTGCCGATCGTGCGTCCGCCGAGCCGCAGCATCGCGGCCTCGAACGAGAGCCGCGTGCGTGTCGAAGGCTCGTAGAAGAGCGCGGCCATGACCTGCCCGTTGAGGCGTCCGGAGAAGTGGTGCGGCTGGCCCTTCATGTCGTCCGCGCGCGCGAACAGCTCTTCGAGCAGGGCCCTCGAGAACTGCTGGCTCTCGATCACGTGGCGCAGTCGCGAACCGATGGCCATCTAGAGCCTCCTTTCCGGCCTCTCAGTGCCGGACTTAAAGGGCTGGCGCGGCGCCCACGTCGCCGCTCGCGAAAGTCTATCAGCTACCTTTGATCGAGATGAAGAAGTCCGCTGGGAACGTAACCGTCACCACCGAAGTTGGCTACTGTCCCTCCTGCACGCGCACCCGCACCCTCCGGCGCGAAGAGCGCCACCTCGGCGGTTTGGTGCGCATCAACATCGACTGCGAAACCTGCCACCGCACGCTTTCGAGCACCATGGCCGCGGCCGAAGCCGTGCCCGCGGCGGCGATCGAAACGCCTGCCGACGAGGCTCCGGACGCCGACGCAGCAGCCGCCGAGCCCGAGGACGAGCCCGCGCCCAGGCCGGCCCGCAAGCCGGCGGCCGCCACGGCCAAGGCACCCGCCGCCAAGAAGATCTCAACCGCGGCGGCGCCGAAGAAGAGCGGAGCCAAGAAGAAGGCTTGACCCATTCCCACGAAGTCGGAGGCTAACGCCGCGACTTCGCGGGGACCCCGTGGCGAGGCAGCGGTCACCGTCGACCGGCTGCGCAAGACGCTGGGCAAGAACGAAGTCCTGCGCGGTATCTCGTTCGCAGCCGGGAACGGTGAGATCTTCGGCCTGCTCGGGCCGAACGGCGCGGGCAAGACCACGACGCTGCGCACGATCTGCACGCTGCTCGCGCCAGACTCCGGCTCGATCAACGTGCTCGGGTTCGACACCCGCGGCGCGCCCGAGGAGGTCCGCCGGCGGGTCGGCGTGGTGACCGCCGAGATCGGCGTCTACCCGCGCCTGACCGCACAGGAGAACATCACTTACTTCGCGCAGCTGAGCGAGGTCTCGGACCGAGACCTACGCCGCCGCGTCGACGCGGTCATCGAGCGCCTGGACATGTCCGCGTTCGCCCGCCAGCGAGCGGAGAGTCTTTCTTCGGGGCAGAAGCAGAAGGTGGCGATCGCCCGCGCCATCGTCCACGACCCGCCAGTGCTCATGTTCGACGAGCCGACCTCCAACCTCGACGTGCTGGCTTCGAAGGAGATCCGCGACTTCATGGTCGAGTCGAAGGGTCGCGGCAAGTGTGTGATCTTCTCGACTCACGTGCTGCATGACGCCGAGCGCCTGTGCGACCGGATGACGATCATTCACAAGGGCGAGGTCGTCGCGAGCGGCACTCCGGCCGAGGTGCGCGGCGAGCACCGAGACCTCGAGGACGCGTTCCTCGTGCTGGTCGGCGCATGAGGGCGGCCTGGATCGTCTACAAGAAGGAGCTGGTCGAGATCCTTCGCGACCGGCGCACGCTCATGGCCATCGGCCTCTCGGCTCTGGCGACTCCGATCGTCCTGACCCTCATCTCGCAGGTCTCCACCAAGACCGCGACGCAGGTCTACACGGTCGGCTATTCGGGCCAGATCCCGCAGGGCCTCGACATCCTCCTCTCCTCGACCGGCCTCAAGCTCGAGCAGGTCGACGACCCCGCGTCGGCGGCCAAGCAGCAGGTCGACCTCGGCGTGGCGTTTCAAGCCACCGAGATCGACGAGTACTACGACCCCGCCCGCCAGAGCGCCCAGATCGCGGACACACGCCTGCAGACGGTGCTGGGTCAGTACAACGCGGCCAAGGCCGCGGCGGCGCTGCAGGCGAAGGGCGTGGACCCGGGCATCCTGACGCCTCTCAAGGTGGTCGGGCATCCGCTCAGCTCACCTGTGAAGGCCGCTGAGAACGCCTTCTTGAGCTTCTTCCTCCCCTACATCCTGATCACCATGATCCTCACGGGCGGTTTCTCGGCCGCCCTCGACAGCACCGCCGGAGAGCGCGAGCGGCGAACCCTCGAGAGCCTGCTGATGACGCCGGCGCCGCGCAGCCGCGTGCTGCTGGGGAAGATCGGCGCGGTCACGACGATCAGCCTGACCGCGGCCGTGGCCGCCATCGGCTCGATGTTCGTGGCCCTCTCGCAGATCTCCCTGCCGGGATCGGGCGGCGCCGCGCACATCACGCTCAACGCCGTCGCCGCGCCAGTGATGGTATGGGTCGCGCTGCTGCTCGCGATCGCATTCAGCTCGCTGACGCTCGCCCTCGGCACGCTGGCGCGCAACTTCCGCCAAGGCCAGGCCTACGTGACGCCGCTGTACTTCATCACGATCCTCCCGGCCTCGATCATCCTGTTCATCCCTGACTTCAACCCGGGCCTTGGCTATTACGCGATCCCCGTCCTGAATGCCGTATTGGTGCTGCGCGACGCCATCGTCCACAACACGGTCGTGTGGCCGACGTTGATCGTCACTTCCATCAGCCTCGCCGCCCTGGGCGGCCTGTCGTGGTTCGCCACGCTGCGGCTTTTCACCCGCGAAGCCCTGCTTACCAGGTCGTAATATCTGGTCGAAGCGCGATGCCCAGGGAGCCCGTGCACGAATCGGATCTACGCAGCCTCGAACGCCCGCGGCTGTACACCATTTTTGCTCCGCTCGACGCCGACGAGCCACTGCCGCGCGAGCTCGTCATCGCGCAGCGCCGGCATCGGACCCTCGGGCGTTGGGAGCTCGCGGGCGCGCTCTGGCTGCCCGCGCTCGCGCTGATCTTATTCGTGGGAGGCTGGGGTTGGATCCCGGGTGAGCTGGTGATCGCGTTGCTCGTCCTGACCTTTGGCGGGCTGCTGGCGTATGCCCTGGCCGGCGAATGGCGCCCGCGCCTGAAATAGCCATATCCCGGCACCGGTAATAATTCGGGCATGACTGAAGCTGTGATCGTCGCTCTCGGCCGCTCAGCGATCGGGCGGGCTCGCAAGGGATCGCTTGTCGACGTTCGGCCCGACGACCTGGCCGCCTACGTCGTGGGCAAGGTCCTGGAGAAGGTGCCGGAGCTGAACCACACCGACATCGAAGACCTCATCTGCGGGTGCGGCCTTCCGGCGGGCGAGCAGGGCCACAACATCGGCCGTGTCATCTCCATTCTGTCGCGCATCGACGTCCCCGGCGTGACGGTGAACCGCTACTGCTCATCGTCCCTGATGACCACCCGGATCGCCAAGCACGCCATCGAGGCGGGCGAGGGTGACGTCTTCCTTTCGGTCGGCGTGGAGTGCGTCTCGCGTTACGAGCACGGCTACGCGGACCAGCCGGACTCCGAGAACCCGAGGCTCCTCCCTGGCAACGCCGAGGAGTACCCGGACATCTACATCTCGATGGGCCAGACCGCGGAGAACGTCGCCCGCCGCGAGAAGATCAGCCGCGAAGAGCAGGACCGCTACGCGGTCAAGAGCCAGAACGCGGCCGTGGCCGCGCGCGACAACGGCTTCTTCGACCGGGAGATCATCCCGTTCCCGCTCCCCAATGGCCAAATATTCACGAAGGACGACGGCCCGCGGCCCGGCACGACCGTGGAGGTTCTGTCGACGCTGAAGCCGGCGTTCCGCGAGGACGGAACCGTGACCGCCGGCAACTCGTGCCCCCTCAACGACGGAGCGGCGGCGGTCGTGGTGATGTCGGACCGCAAGGCCAAGGAGCTCGGCCTCAAGCCGATCGCTCGCATCGTCTCTACGGGCTTGTCCGCGCTCGAGCCGGAGTTCATGGGCCTCGGCCCGATCGACGCTTCCAGGCAGGCCCTGAAGCGCGCCAGGATGAGTATCGACGACATCGACATCGTCGAGATCAACGAGGCGTTCGCCGCCCAGGTGATCCCCTCGGCGCGCGGGATCGGCGTCGACCCGTTCAGCGACAAGCTCAACCCGCACGGCGGTGCGATCGCCCTCGGACACCCGTTCGGAATGACCGGGGCCCGCATCCTCTGCACGCTCCTCAACGGCCTGCGCGAGAAGGACAAGACCTTCGGCCTGGAGACGATGTGCGTGGGCGGCGGGCAAGGGATGGCGATGATCGTGGAGCGGCTGAACTAGGGCACGACGATCCAGCGCTGCAGGTCGTCTGCGGTCAGAGCGCCGCCCAGCTGGATGCGATAGCGGCCCGGCCCAGGGATGAACGCCGTCAGCTCACTGGTGGCGGGATTCGTAAATATCGTGCCCCACTCCTCGATCACGACCGGCTGGCCCGACCCATCGAAGACCGTCGGCCAGAAGTAAGCCTGCATCAGGACTTGATACGGAGGCTCCTGTTTGGTGCCGGGGACATTCGTGGGGCGGAGGTTGATCTCCTCGTCGAGCACGGGTCCCGTAACAGTCCAGTGAATGATCAGCGTGGTCGTGCTCGAGCGGATCGCGGTGAACGTGTAGTCGGCCTTTGGCGTCTGAACCGGCGCCGGCAGCGCGAGCGAGTGCACAGGCTCGGAGACCAGCGTCGCGTGGAGCGTCCAGTCGCCCGGCAGCGCGGAGTCACGCATCAGCCACATCGGCCACAGGCTCGTCACGTGCAGCGTCAACCGGGCCCCGACCTTGGAGGCCGGCCAGGCCAAGGGTTCCAGCGAGAGTAGGTTCGGTGAGCTCACCAGGTTGCCCTGGTAGCTGTGGCCAAACTGATCGGTGACCGTGTAGTCGCGGAGTCCGTAGTCCCCTGGATTCATGCCGAAGCCCTTCGGATTGCCGGTCACTCCCCTGCCATCGATCGATACGAACAGCACGGTGCGCAGTCCATCCGCGAATCCCGCGGTCATCCTGAGCGTATGGCCGGACGAACTTGAGACATCGTTGAACACCGTCACCTCGCCTGAGTTGAGACCGAATCCGGCGAGGATCTTGCCCGAAGGGCCGCCAATGCCCGGCGCATCCGCCAGCGCGCGGCCGTACGTGGGTGCGTAGTATGCGGCGACGACGTTCAGAAGGACCACGACCACGACGGTCGTCGCGAGCGCGCCAAGGCGCACAATCCGGCGCCGCGATGAGCGTTGCCGGAGTGCCGGCAACGCTGGAATTCGCAGCTCGAGGATCTGGGCCAGGGCGCGCGAATCCTGTGCATCCAGCACGAGCGTCTTCGGCAGGGCGCTGAGGCGCGCGTCGATTTCTTCGAGAGAAGCGGGTTGGGTCATTGGGGGTCCTCCTTTAGGCGGGATACCAGGCGGGCGCGCAGGCTGTCGCGCGCGCGGAGCAGCAGCTGTTTGGCGGCCGTCTCGCTGCAGCCCATGATTCGGGCGACGTTGGCCGTCGCGAGGTCGTCGCAGTAGCGCAGCCAGAGCGCCGCACGCTGCCGCGAAGGCAGCTCACGCATGGCCGCGAGCAGCTCTGGGTCGATGTCCGATCGAAGGCTCTCGGGCGCGGGCGCGTCCCAGCCGGCGGGCAGCGGAAGCCACTCCGGCGTGCGGCGGCGGCTGAGGCGGTAGACGATGGAGAGGAACCAGGGCCGAAACTCACCGTTCCTCGTGGACCGGTAGCGCCAGCCGCGGAGGCCGGCTTCCTGCACGATGTCCATGGCCTCTTCAGTGCTTCGTCCGAGCTGGCGCGCAAGCAAGAAAGCCGATCGGCTGACGCCGCGAAACTCGGCCTCGAACTCGCGCGGATCATCCGAAGCGAGGCCGGCAAGCGGGGTGCGGTCAGCGCTTGATGCCGCTCCGGCGATCACCTCTGTAAGACCTGAATCGCGCCCCGAAGGTAACGGTTTAGGTCTTGGCCGGTTCGGGGGTGGCGTGGAGGAGGCTTTCCAGCACCCGTCCGAGCTGCTTTTTCAAGGTTGCCCGCTCCTCGGGTAAGAAGTCGGCCAGGATCTCGTCTTCCAGGCTCTCGCGGGCCTTCTCGGCTCGTTCCAGAGCGACACGGCCCGACTCCGTCAGGTCGACCAGGTGGCGGCGGCGATCGTTGGGGTCCCGCTTCCGGATCGAGAAGCCGGCCGCCTCGAGCTCGTTCAGGAGCAGGACTACCCCGTTCGCGTCCATCAAGAGAGCGGTCTCGAGCTCCTGCTGAGAGACCCCCCGGTGGTCCTCGACGTAGCCCAGGAGCATGAACGACTTGAGGCGCATGCCCAGCAGCTCCTCCCCAGTGCGCCGGTGCAGCGCCTTGGAGATCTGAGTGAGCTGCGCGACCAGGCCCGTCCCGGATTCCTTCATCTTGGCCATTTCTGATCCTACCACCAGATGAGAACTATTCCCACTTTCCAGATAATCCATGCAATAAGGATCGTCATCATCCTGTTATAGTGATCGTCACGCAAACGGTTTCGTCTAAGGAGGCAGTATGAAAATCCACAAAAGTCTCGCCGAAACGGCGCCGGCAGGCCGCCGGCGCTGGATGGCGCTCATCGTCGTGTGCTTCGGCCAGCTGATGATCATGCTCGACTCCACGATCGTGAACGTCGCGCTCCCGTCGATCCAGCACGATCTGCAGTTCTCCCAGGCCGACCTGACCTGGGTGGTCAACGCCTACCTGATCGCCTACGGCAGCTTCCTGCTCGTGGCCGGCCGGGCGGGCGACCTGATCGGCCGCAAGAAGGTCTTCCTGGCCGGAGTCGCTCTGTTCACGCTCGCCTCCGTTTTCAGCGGGATGTCACATGGCGCCACCGAGCTGGTGGTCGGCCGCTTCCTCCAGGGCCTGGGCGGCTCGCTGTCGGGCGGCGTGATCGTCGCGATCATCGTCACCGAGTTCACCAAGCCGGCCGAGCGAGCACAGGCGATGAGCGTGTTCACGTTCGTGATCGCCGGCGGGGGATCAATCGGCCTGCTCGCAGGTGGCGCCCTCACTCAGTGGGCCAACTGGCACTGGATTTTCTTCATCAACCTGCCCATCGGCATCGCCACGCTCCTGTTCGGCGCGTGGCTGATGGACGAGAACCGCGGCCTCGGCCTGGGCCACGGCGTGGACTGGAGCGGCGCCGTCCTGATCACCGCCGCGGTGATGTCAGGTGTCTACGCGATCGTCACCGCGTCGGACCAGGGCTGGGCATCGGCGCACACCATCGGCTTCGGCGGCCTCGCGATTGCATTGGTCGGTGTGTTCCTGGTCGTGCAGGGGCGCGTCCGCAACCCGCTCATGCCTCTGCGCATCCTGCGCATCCGTACGCTCACCGGCGCCAGCGCGGCGCGGGCCCTTCTGATCGCCGGCATGTTCACGAACTTCTTTGTCGGCGCGCTGTACCTGCAGCATGTGCACGGTTTCAGCGCATTTGCCACCGGCCTCGCTTTCCTGCCATCGACTTTGGCCCTCGGCATACTTTCGGCCGGAGTCACGGCCAGGTTGATGAGCCGGTTCGGTCCGAGGAACCTCGCCCTTGTGGGCATGACGACGATCGCGACCGGACTATTTCTGCTGTCGGGCGCAGACCAGCACGCAGCCTACCTTCCCGGCATCTTCTTCAGCTACGTCCTGCTCGGGATCGGCGGTGGCATGTCGTTCATGCCGCTGCTGAACATCTCGATGTCGCAGGTTCCCGCGGCCGACGCCGGCCTCGCTTCGGGCTTCGGCAATCTCACGATGCAGATCGGTGGCGCTGTCGGGCTCGCTGTCGTGGGCACCATCTCGGCAGACCACACCCGCGCCCTTTCGGCGCAGGGCTACTCCTTCGTCTCAGCATTGACCGGCGGCTACCAGCTTGCCTTCCTGGTCGCTTCGACCAGCGTCCTGGCCGGCATCCTTGTTGTGCTTACAGCTCTCCGCTCAGCCCAGCGCGCACCGAAGCGCGTCGGGGTCGCAGAAGAGGTCTCGCAGGCGGAGGCGGCTTAAACCGTCTTCGCCTTCGGCGAGTAGAAGCTGCACGGCGGCGACTCGGCCGTCGTATGGAAGTTCCAGTGACGGCACCACGCGGTGCCGTCAAACTTCCGGCAGCTTCCACAGGTGACGCGCGGGTGCTCCACGCGCGTCTTCTTCATATGGTGCTCGGGCCTCTCGCCCGCAAAAGGGGAGTCGAGCGGCTTCGCTACTTCGCCGGCTCCAGGACCACCACCGGGATCTTGCGCGACGTCTTCTTCTGCTCGCCCTCGAAGAAGTCGACCAGCGCGCCCATACGGTCGCGCTCCTCGCCCTCGGTCGTCCGAGGGTGGACGTGGAACTTCTTGTCGCCGACCTCGGCCGTCGCATGCGGGTGCGCCTGAAGGTTGCGATACCACGCAGGATCGGATGGCGCCCCGTTGGCGGAGGCAATGACGACGTAGCTGTTGCCGGCCGGCCGGTAACCGATGACAACGGTGCGGTCCTGGCCGGTGCGTGCGCCCTTCGTGGTCAGGAGCATGACCTTGCTCTTGGCCAGCTGGCCGCTCAGCTGTCCGCGGTTGGCGCGGAACTCCTCGATGACTTTGCGGTTCCATTCCTTCATGTCGGGCGGGATTTGCGGTTTCTCTTGGCTCATGAATCCAGCTTAGTGGACAAAAGCGGAGCTGAAGGCCGGATTCATTCCGGCCGTCCCCAGGCGCGCACTACCTACCTACTCCATGCATGTGACGCCTCAGGAGGGGGTACCGCGGGGGAGGACGCACCGTCCTCACCCGCGGCCTTTTAGTGCTTGAAATGGCGGCGTCCAGTCATGACCATGGCGATCCCGGCGGCGTCCGCGACCGCCACGACATCGGCGTCTTTCAGGGATCCACCAGGCTGGATCACCGCCGTCACCCCCGCGCGGATGCCCTCCTCGAGACCATCCGGAAATGGAAAGAATGCATCGGAGGCCATCACCGACCCCACCGCCCGGTCGCCGGCGCGATGTGCCGCGATCTGGACCGACTCGACGCGAGACATCTGGCCCGCTCCCACACCGACGGCGGCCCCACCCTTGAACATCACTATCGCGTTCGACTTCACGTGCTTGACCGCGATCCACGCGTAGCCGAGCTGCTCCCACTCCGCCTCGGTCGGCGCGCGTTTTGTGGCCACGGTGCATGAGGCGCGGTCGAACCCGGCGCGGTCCCAGTCCTGGACCAGAAAGCCTCCCGACACCGACCTGATGTCGTAGTCGAGCAGGGCGTTTCGCGGTGGCTCTGCGACCAGCACGATCATGGACTTGCGCCGAGCGAGCACCTCGATCGCCTCGTCCAGGACGTGAGGAGCGATCACGACGTGCGTGACGATCTGCACGATCTGATCGGCCGTGGAGCGGTCGAGCGGCCGGTTCACAGCCACCACCCCGCCGAACGCCGAGACCGTGTCGCACTCGTAGGCGACCCGATAGGCGACGCTGATGTCCTCCGCAATGGCCAGGCCGCACGGATTCGTGTGCTTGATGATCGCCACCGCGGGCGGCCCGTAATCGCTCACCAGCTGAAAGGCCGCCGCCGCGTCCTGGATGTTGTTGAAGCCGAGTTCCTTGCCCTGGATCTGGCGCGCCCCGCCCAGGCCACCGGGGTCGGGGCCGTACCGGTAGAACGCCGCCTGCTGGTGCTCGTTCTCGCCGTATTTCAACGGCTGCGCGAGCCGGCCCGCAAACGACATCTCGGTCGGAAAGCCAGGCGACTCGGAGCCGCGCATGTACGCCGCGATCCACGTGTCGTACGCCGCCGTATGGGCGAAGGCCTCAGCCGCCAACCGCCGGCGGACGGCCTGATCCGGGCCGCCGGAGTGAATCTCGTCGAGGATCTCGGTGTAGCGCTCCGGCCTGACGACGACGATAACCGACTCATGGTTCTTCGAAGCCGCCCGGATCATGGCCGGGCCGCCGACGTCGATCTGCTCGACCGCCTCCTCGAACGCCACGCCAGGACGGGTCACAGTCTCGACGAACGGATACAGGTTGCAGCACAGGAGATCGATCTCCTTCAGCCCATGCTGGGCGAGCGCCTCCATGTGCTCGGGCTTGTCGCGCCGTGCAAGGAGGCCCGCGTGGACGCCAGGGTGGAGCGTCTTGATGCGCCCGTCCATCATCTCCGGGAAACCGGTGAGGTCGCTCACTGGCCGGGCGTCGACGGCGGCGTCGGTCAGGGCCTGCAGCGTGCTGCCGGTCGCGAACAAGTCGTAGCCCAATCTGCGCAGCCCGCGGGCGAAACCGACGAGCCCGGTCTTGTCGCTAACCGACAGCAGAGCTGTGGCCATTACCCCACGAACTCTGAGGCCGCGCCGCGAGTTCGCGGGGATCCCTTATGAAGCCTCTCCTCCATCATCGTGATCGCCGCCGGCAGCGCGCGGTACTCCGCCTCGTGCACTCGCCGGCGCAGGGTTTCGACGGTGTCCCCGTGCGCGATCGGTACAGGCTCCTGGACGAGTATCGGTCCGGCGTCAAGCTCGCCCGTGACTATGTGAACCGTTGCGCCGGTCGTGGTCACGCCTGCCGCGAGGGCCTGCTCCACCGCATCCATCCCACCGGCGAATGCCGGCAGCAGAGATGGGTGGACGTTGATGATCCGGCCGCTGAACGCGTGGAGTAAGGGGGCTGAGTGCACGCGGTCGTAGCCCGCATCGACGACAAGCTCGACGGCGTGGTCCTTGAAGAAGTCGCGCATCGCCGCGTCGCGCTCCTCGACCGAGGCGAAGCCCTTTTGCGAGAGCTCGGCCAGCGGTATGCCCCGCTCGCGGGCGAAAGCCGCGCCGCCGCACGACGGCCGGTTGGTCGCCACGGCCACGACGTCGAAACCGAGGTCGACCAGGTTGCGAAGGTTGGAACCCTTGCCCGAGACCGCGACTCCGAGTCTCAATGCCCTCCCCCTCCGAGGGGGAGGTCAGGTGGGGGTGAGGTCGTCTTCATTTTGCTCAGGTGATGCTGATGCGGTCTGGGCCGGTCTGCTGCACGACCTCGCCGACCACGGTCGCGCCGGCCGGCACGGCGGCAGGGTCCACGACCACGATCATGCCGAGCCCCATGTTGAATGTGCCCAACATCTCGTCGTCGGTGATCTTGCCGCGCTTCTGGATGAGGCCGAAGATGGGCGGGATCGTCCACAACACGCGGTCGATGCGCGCGCCCAGCCCTTCCGGCAGAGAGCGTGGGAGGTTGCCTAGAATTCCACCTCCCGTGATGTGCGCGGCGGTCTTCCAGCTCATGGCTCGCAGCTCGTCGAGGTAGGAGCGGTGCGGCTCGAGCAAAACCCCTCCGAGCGGCTTGCCGAGCTCCCGGAATACATGTCCAAGCGGGACGTCCTCGAACACCTTGCGCACGAGCGAGTAGCCGTTGGTGTGGAGGCCGCTCGACATGAGGCCGACCAACTTGTCGCCGGCGCGAACTTGCGACTGGCCCGGCCGGCGACCGGGATCGACCAGCCCGACGATGAAGCCGGCCAGGTCGTAGTCGCCGAGCGCGTACACGCCGGGCATCTCGGCGGTCTCTCCGCCCAGGAGCGCGCACCCGGCGGCGCCGCACGCCTGCGTCATGCCCTCGATGAGCTGGCCGAACACGTCGGGGTCGAGCTTGCCGGTGGCGAAGTAGTCGAGGAAGAACAGCGGC
>Ga0073928_10003618_pt1 | contig 24068 bp, 23 predicted proteins | sample PaiPotPPA55metaG_FD_76969 | JGI IMG/M metagenome (GOLD analysis project Ga0073928, IMG submission 76969) | Iron sulfur acid spring bacterial and archeal communities from Banff, Canada, to study Microbial Dark Matter (Phase II) - Paint Pots PPA... ...
ATTGTTACCCGGTAAAAGTAAGAGGAAACCATTCATGACCATTGCCCGGCGAATCCGCGAAGTGTCCAAGTTGAGCGGCGATTTCCTGCTGCGTTCAGGCAAGCGCAGCAACACCTACTTCGACAAATATCGCTTCGAGTCCGATCCCGTATTGCTGAAAGCGATTGCGCAAGCGATGGTGCCCCTGATCCCCCCAGGTACCGAAATACTGGGCGGTCTCGAGATGGGCGGCATTCCGATCGTCACCATGCTCAGCCAGGTGACGGGCTTGCCGGCAGCGTATATCCGCAAGGAAGCGAAAGAGTACGGCACCTGCAAGTATGCGGAAGGCGCGGATCTGGCCGGCCGCAAGCTCGTGCTGGTCGAGGACATTGTGTCCAGCGGCGGCGCCATTTCCGACGCCGTGGCGAAACTGCGCGCTGACGGCGTGCCGGTTTCGCTGACGCTGTGTGTGATCGACCGCGAAAGCGGTGGTAAGGAAATGCTTGAGGGAATCGGGATTGAATTGAAATCCCTCTATACCTTCTCGCAGATCGAAGCGGGTTAGTGAGTAGTTAGTGAGCGGTTAGTGAGCACCAAGCATTGAGCAGTACTCCGCCCCAAGCACTCCACCCCTAGCTTTAATTCATCCATTCCTGAGCGGCCGAGCATGCAGCTTCTCGATCATGTTTCTATCGGTGTTCCCGATCTCGACATCGCCCGGCATTTTTACGACGCGATCATGAGCACGCTCGGCGCAGCGAAGGTGTATGACTTGGCGCAAGCGCTCGGGTACGGCGAACGGTGCACCGCGCAGGACGCCGCATCGACCTATCTCGCGGTGTACCTGGATCAAAGCGTAATAGGCGACAACAAGCGGCACTGGTGTTTCAAGGCCGCGTCCCGTGCACAGGTCGACGCGTTCCACGCGGCCGGCCTTGCCGCCGGAGGCCGCTCGGACGGCGCTCCGGGACTACGATCCGACTACCATCCAGGTTATTACGCCGCGTTCCTCCTTGATCCGGCGGGCAATCGCGTTGAAGCGGTGTGCCACGTCATCGCCTGACGACCGGATTGCCTCAAGCCTTGCCAGGCATCCGCACTACCCGAAAAATAGTTATAGGCACCGGAAAAGTCGTCGGCGGTGATGGCTTGTTCACCGGTTTTGTCTATAACAGTCTTGCCCTGCCGCTGCAGTACAAAACGAGGCGTACCGGCTCGGGCATCCGCGCTGAGATGTGTCACGCCTGCGGGCACATCGAAGCGCGTGGCGGAGCTCTGGACCGACGCCAGCGACACGACAAGCACAGCCGGTGCTGTCAGGAACACCGATACATGAATCTGCGACGAGAGCGGTTCGCTGGTGCGCGGTGGCGTGCTGGCATCGTGTGCGTCCGGCCAACGCTGATGATCCCGCCCGAGCGGATTCAACCGATAAAAATAGAACAGCCGATCCCGCGTGATGGCAGGCTTGCTGCCTGACTTGAACCATTTGATGTAGTACTGGCTCGCGTCGAGATAACCGGTATGCGAGAGGAGATCGCCGAAGCGGTCGTCGTAGACATGAGCGCGGCCTGTGCCGCCGATGGGCGCGACATACGTGGATTCGGCCCAGTCATTCCAGGTCACGATCTGCACCCATGCCGCGCCGGATGAGATCGCCGCTTCCCATTCGGTCGCCATGCCCGAGAAACCGCTGGTTTCGAACGCGCGGTAGTTGGTGCCCGCCCGCAGCCCGCGATAATACGGCGTGACCGGTGCCATGAACACTTTGCCCCGGGCCTTGAGTTCCGCGCTGAGCGCTTCAGTGGACTTCGCAATCAGATTTGGCGCACCCGCCGCGTCGAAGTAGAAATAACCATCAGCACTACCAAGCTGTTCCGCGATCCGAGTGGCTCCGTCCGCGGAAATCCGGCGCTCGCCCGAGGACGGGAAAAAGTGCGGCACGAAGAACGCGCCTAGCCGGCCCGCTTCGCGCACAAGCGCCGCGCCATGGGTGAAATCCTTGCCTCCCGCGGCATAGGCGGACAGCACGGGCTTGTTATCAACGAACAATTGCGCCTTGAGACCGCGCGTGGTGGCGACTATGTCCTCGATTTCGGCTTGCGCCCGGCCATCGGCGGAGACGAACAGCTTGAAGTCGAAGTCGAGACGCGCGGCTGCGTCGTACAAGCGCAGCACGCGTTGTTTATAGTGCGGCTCGCTGCGGTCCCAACCGCCGCAATTGAGTGCGAAGCCGTCGATGCCGCGCGCGTGCGCGTCGCGGCATTCCGACTCATAAGCGGCGACCGTTGCGTGCGGACCACCACGCGGCCACGCGACCATGTAGTGGGCGAAGACGCGTTTGCGCAAACGCTCTGCTGCAAGCGGCGGTACGGCGGCGTGAACGCTGAGGGGAACAGTGCAGGACAACGACAAGAGGCAAGCACGAAGCGACGGCGGCCCGGGATCGGACGTGATGGCATGAAGGGCAGGCTCAAGAGAGTGTCTGCTCCGATAGTAGCCGGATCATGAGGACTACATGTGGAAGTCAGACACGCCGATGACTTGCCCGAAACCAACCGCGAGAGTGTGAATGCGAACGCGCAGGCTTTGGGTTCACTCCGACGCGCCGGCGTTTGCAATCCCAAAGATTGCTGCGCTTTATGTTGCCGGCGGTGGAACCGCTGGTGTTGTTGTTATTGCGTCGGGTCGGTGTCAGTCGAGGTCTGCTGGTGCCGATGCCCCCGACCCTTTCCGGCCGCGGCCGGAGCGCTGGCTTCAACGGGCGGCGCAGGCGGGTGATTGATGTACTGGAAGTTCTGCGCGATAGCCGAGTTAGCGACGTCCGGGCTCGACTGTGCGTAAGTTGAAGAAACGAATAGCAGGCACGTGACGGCCGGCGCGAACAGGATACGGTTCATTGGAGACTCGTTTGTTCGTGAAGAAAAAAAACGGCCCACCCAGAAGGGCGGGCCAAGCTGCAGTCACTTGCATCACTCACAACCGCGTCTTGGGAGAAGACGCATCATGAGTGTATGCCGTGCAAGCCTCCAGTGCGTTGCAAGACTGCTTACATGCGTTACACCGCATGACAAACGCTCCCTGAAAATAGCAGGAACAAACCTTGCACTTGCTTGACCACGCTGCATGCCGGAACCTGGCACGCAGCGTGATGAATGAACGGCATGTAACGCCCCGATAAATTACAAAATGCCGACGTTGCAATCGAATCAACTGAAGTATTCACCAGGCTCAATTCGTGTTCTGATCTGCGCCTTGCTTTACAGCCTGCTTTACAGCCTGCTCCATAGCCTGATTAACAGCTTGATTCACCGTTTGATTAGCGTTAACCCCCATCGCCCTTAAGCAAAAAAAGTCAGAAAAGTTGTTATCCAATCTGCATTCTTTGCGTTAACAGAAATGTAGGGTGAACAACCATCGACCGGCGGGAACCTCCAGGGACGCTTGACAGACGACATGATCAACCGCTAATGACGGGGTTGAAGCGTGTTGTTGAACTCGTCCGCCGATGTCGGCGTCTGTATTGCCTGTGCATGAATGACTCGCTATGTGAAGCCACTTCACTTTTTCTCCGCCTTACACTTATGGAAAACACCATGAAGAAAATTGCCATCGCCCTTGCTCTCGCCGCCACGACGTTCTGCGTTATCACTCCGGCCTCCGCTCAGCCGCACCATCGCGAGTGCCACAAAGTGAAGGTTCATCATCATTGGGAAAAGCGCTGCCATTAATTGCCCGAGCTTTCGGCTGATCGATATGCGGGCTTGGCATCGATGAGCGGTTAGACCCACGGCATTAACAGTATCCGCAGTAGCTTCACTAGCTTCAGTAGCGTCATTAAGCAGTCTTTGAAAAAGCCGTTCCGCATTTCACCGGAACGGCTTTTTCGCATTCGGCATTTCACCGCGCGACGGCTACCCTGGCGCTGTTGTATTCCAATGACAGCGTTGACGGGCAAGTGCGTACCCACAGAAGAAAGATCGTCGCGTGACGGCCCGGAACGCATAGAATAATTGCATGACGAATGGGTGCCGAGGGGCGCACTCAGGACCGGGAGCAAAAAGGCAAATCGAAAGGTGGGACGCGCACGCAAGGCAGTGACGGATTGCATGGGTGATTGCGGCTTTAGGGGAACCGTTTCCAGCAGGCGGGAGGGTTGGATCGGGGAAGTGCGAACAGGCGCAGGCCGGCTCGGATCTGACAAGCGCCAGACAATAGCGCCTTATCGTTGGAAGCCTTCGAATGTTAAAAAGACCGACTATTTTCTTTCGGCTAAGAGCGGCTTTAGCGCGCCATCCGAATGCAATAGTTCTAGGCAGCATTGCTTTCTCGGTGATCGTGTTCGGGTTCGCCCTCGCTGTTCTGGTGCAGGCGCATCAGGATACGAACGCTCGCGCGATCGAGAATGCGGACAACCTGGCGCGCGTCATCGAGCATGACATCACGTACACCGCCCAGCTGACGGACCTCTCCATCCGGGCGGCCGTGGACGGTGCACAAGACGCAGACGTCATGCGGCTGCCGGACCGCCTGAGGCGCGAACTCCTGTTCGACAGATCCACTACCGCCAGCCAGTACATAGGTTCATTGTTGTGCCTTGATTCGCAGGGCAAGATCATTGTGGATTCCACGAGCGCGATTCCACGCAGGGTCGACCTGGCCGACCGGGAGTGGTTCGTCGTTCATCGCGACAATCCGAACCTCGGGCTCTTCATCAGCCGTCCATTGCATTCGCGCCTGGTTCCCGGCGAAGTCGATCTCATGTTCAGCCGGCGGGTGAATCATCCCGACGGCTCGTTCGCCGGCGTGGTCGTGGCGGCCTTCCGGCTCGACTATTTCCAGAACTTGCTGTCGGGGGTCCGGCTTGGCCCCGGGGGTGTCATCACGCTCTTGCAGGACGACGGCCACGTGATCCTACGTTATCCGAACGATGGAACCGCGGTCGACGAAAACTTCGCCGGACGAAAAAACTTCGAGCGCTTCAAGGAGACGCATGAGACGTCTTTCATTAGCGTGTCTGGAGAAGACGGGGAGGAGCGGCTCTATAACTTTCGCACGTTAGACAAGCTGAAGATGATCGTGATCATTGCGCCCGCGACCCGCTACGTTTTCGCGGACTGGACCAGCCGGGCCTGGTATATCGGCATTGTCACCGCGCTGCTGATTGTCGGCCTGTTGTTCGCGGCACAGCTTCTCTCAGTGGAATTCCGGCACCGGCTGGAAGTGGAGGAGCACTTGCGCAACATGACGCGTATTGACGGCCTGACGGGCCTGAGCAACCGGCGCAGTCTCGACGACCGCCTCATGCTTGAATGGAATCGTTCAAAGCGCTCGGGAAAACCATTGGCGCTTTTGTTCGTGGATATCGACCGCTTTAAAAATTATAACGACACGTACGGCCATCAGGCGGGTGACGACGCGCTGACCGCGGTGGCACAGGCGATCGCGAGAAACAGCCAGCGGCCTGGCGACATTGCTGCGCGCTTCGGAGGGGAGGAGTTCGTGGTGGTATTGCCGGAGACGGACCGCGCGTCCGCGGCTCTGGTTGCCGCCGCCATTCATGCGGCTGTCCGCGGTCTGGCGATCGAGCATAACGGCAGCGAGCATGGGGTCATCACGGTGAGCATCGGCGTGGCCTGTACCGACACCGAAGAGGTGGCCGACCCGCTTGCGCTGATCAAGGTGGCGGACCAGGCTGTGTATCGGGCGAAGGCGTCGGGCAGAAACCAGACGAGCATGGCCGAGCCGTTCGGCGGAGCGGCCGTCACGACCTAGCCTGCGTTCAGACGCTTCCCGCTTGCCGCCGGATGGCTCGCTATGCGAATGCGCCCTGACGTTCGTTCAGTGAGTTCCGATCGAAGAGGCCAGGGCGATGATGGAGTCCATTGTCTTGCTGCCGGCAACGTCCTTTCAAACGCGTGCGCTCAGGCGGCGAGCTCAGGCGGCAAGCTCAGGCGGCAAGCTTAGGCGGCAAGCTTAGGCGGCGCCACTCACCGGACTTTTCTCACGCACGGCTGTGACATGCTGCCTGGCCGCTTCGTTGCCATGGGCTAACGCGCGTACGGCAAGGGAAAACGCCAGTTGGGTGTCGTGGGCGACAGCACTACGGTCGTCGTCGAAGAGTTTGGCTGCATGGCGCAAATGCTGTGCCGCCTGCCCATGGAGTTCTGCCGCCGTTGCATGATGCTGCGCTGCGGTCGTGTTGTCGCGGGAACCCGATGGCGGCGGCAATACGGTCGACGCACCGGCGTTGTGTTTGACGACGCTGTTGGCTTCGTCTATGGCGTGAAGCGCGTGGCCGTGCGCCATGACCGCCTGATGGGCGGCATGGTCGTGGTCCTTGCCTGCTTCGAAATGATGTGACGCCTCGCGGTGAAATCGCGCGGCCTGCTCGTGATGCGATGCTGCGGCTTCGAGATGTCCCTTTTTACTTTGTTTTGTGTTCATGGCTGCTCCTCCTGTACAACGTGTCCGACTTCGACGTGTGACCCGCCGCGTAAGGCATGCAACCAGCATGCAACCACCATGCAGCCGCCACGCGACGGGCCGGAACCTATCCGACGAATTTACGCCTCTTCGGTCCCCGGAGGTTTTTTTTCGGCAGGCCGGCCGTCATCGGACCGTTGTCAGGAAAGCGCATCCAGCAAGCCATACCACGCCACTCCCGCGCTGATATACACACGCTGCAGCGCATGAAAAGGGATCGGCTTGATCGACGTGGGCGGCAGCGGCAGCCCCTGTGCCGCGCCGCTCATGAATGCGGCGAGGTGCTTGCCCAGGGTGGTCGCCATGGCGATGCCGCGCCCGTTGTAGCCCAGCGCGATCGTCAAGCCCTCGGCAGGCGTGTGCACATGCGGCAGGAAGTCCCGCGTAATGGCGATGCGTCCCGCCCATCGGTATTCATATTCGATCCCTTCGAGTTGCGGATACATCAACCGCGCTGCGCGTTCAAGATGCGCCCAATCGGTGACGGTACGCGGATCGCGGAAGGGACCGCGGCCGCCCATCAGCAAGCGGCCGGCGGCGTCCTTGCGGAAGTACAGCAACAGCCGACGCGAGTCCGACGCGACTTCGCGTCCGGGCAGCACGGTCGCGGAAATATCGGCGGGCAAAGGCCGGGTTGCGACGATAAAACTGTTCGCCGCTATCACCGATTGGGCGAGGCCGGGCCAAAGCGAATCGGTATAACCGTTGGTCGCGAGCAGCACCTGTTTTGCATCGACCACCGTACCGCCCGCGCATTGCACGCGCCAGCCGTCGGCACTCCGTTCGAGCGCGACGGCACGGGTTGCACCGTGAATCGCGACACCCGCCGCCTGCGCCGCGCGCGCCAGTCCACGCGCATAACTCAGGGGCTGCACGCTGCCCGCGCGTTTGTCGATCCAGCCGCCCACGAATGTTTCGGTGCCAAGCCGCTTCGCAACCTGCGAGCGGTCGAGTAGTTCGACTGGCGCACCACGCGCTTCCCACTGCCGTGCACGGGCGTGCAACGTGCCGAGCAGCTTGTTCGAATGCGTGGGCTGAATCCAGCCATTGCGGGTGGCGTCGCATTGAATCTGATGACGGTCGATCAGGTCGAAGACCGTGTCTGCGGCACTCCCTGCAATCTGCGCGAGGGCTTCGCCATCGCGAGGACCATAGCGCCGGATGAGTTCATCCGGATCGTATTTCAGACCGGGAATCACCTGGCCGCCATTGCGGCCGGACGCGCCCCAGCCCGGTTCGTTTGCATCGATCACGCAGACTTTCAGACCTTGCCCGGCAAGATGCAAGGCGGTCGACAGGCCGGTATAACCCGCCCCTACGATCAGCACATTGGTCTTGATCGACGTGTCGAGCGGCGGGGTATCGACGGCCGGTTCCGCCGTCGCGGCCCAGAGAGAAGGCGGCAACGGTTGTGCAACTTCAACAAGGCTCATGTTGGATATTCAGGTTGAAGGCGCGTCGGTGGAAGTGAGCACCCGGCGCAGGAAATCGCGCGTGCGGGGATGTTGCGGACGTTCGAGCAGATCGGCTGCGGCGCCTTCTTCGCAGATCGTGCCGTCATGGAGAAAACACACCCTGTCCGCCACTTCGCGCGCAAAACTCATTTCGTGCGTGACGACAATCATCGTCATGCCGTCATAGGCGAGCTGGCGCATCACGTTCAGGACTTCGCCAACCAGCTCGGGGTCGAGCGCGGACGTTGGCTCGTCGAACAGGATCGCCTTGGGCTCCATGGCCAGCGCCCGGGCAATCGCCACGCGCTGCTGCTGGCCGCCCGACAGTTCCGACGGATAAGCCTCCATGCGATGCCCGAGCCCGACCTTGTCGAGCAGATGGCGCGCTTTTTCCCGGGCTTGCGCACGGGCTTCTTTTTTAACGAACACCGGGCCCTCGCAGACATTCTCCAGCGCGGTGCGGTGCGGAAACAGGTTGAAACGCTGGAACACCATGCCTACCTGCATGCGCAGTTCGTGGATGTGATTCGAGCGGGCGTCGACGGTACGGCCATCCACGGTAATGGTGCCGGCGTCGTGCTTTTCCAGCCCGTTGATGCAACGCAGGAGCGTTGATTTACCCGAGCCGGACGGGCCGATCAGGCAAACCACCTGACCCGCTTCAACGTTCAGGCTGACGCCCTTCAGCACTTCCTGGTCGTGAAAGCGTTTATGAATCGATTCGACCTTGATCATCGTTTCCCCTTGAGACCGAGGCGGCGTTCCAGACGACGCAAACCATAGACCAGCGGCAGGCTGAGCCCGAGATACAGCAGCGCAACCAGCGTGAATACGGTCATGTTCTGGAAGGTCGACGACGCAATCAACTGCCCGGCACGGGTCATTTCAGCGACCGTGATGGTGGACGCGAGCGACGAGTCCTTGAGCATCATCACGAGCGTGTTGCCATAGGGCGGCAGCGCGATCTTGAACGCCTGCGGCAACACCACGCGCCGCATGATCAGCGCGCCGCGCATGCCGATGGATTGCGCCGCTTCTATCTGCCCGTGATCGATCGCCTGGATGCCCGCGCGAAAATTCTCGGCCTGATACACGGAGTAGGCGATGCCCAATCCGATAAAACCCGCTTGGAACGCGGACAGGCGCACGCCGAGATCGGGCAGCACGAAGTAGATATAAAACAGCTGGACGATGATCGGCAGGCCGCGGATCACGTTGATGAACGTCGCGGCGGCGCGCGAAGCGAACTTGTTCGACGACACGCGCATCAGCGCCAGCAGGAGACCGAGCAGCGTGCTCAGGATGAACGAGCAGAAGGTGATCTCGATCGTGACGACCGCGCCTTTCAGCAGGATCGGCAGGAACTCGATGGCGTTCTGGAAGAACATGGCTTCTATCCTCTTTATGCTGAGGATGTCGTTATTCCACCTGCCACTTCTTGATGATCTGCATCAGCGTGCCGTCAGCCTTGATCTTCTTGATGCCCGCGTTCAACTGGTCGAGCGTGGCCGTGTCACCCTTGCGCACCACGAAGCACAACTGGCCTTTCACTTCCGGCTGATACTCGGCGACCAGCCGCAACTGCGGATTCGGGTTGTGCTGAAGCTGGTAAGCGATGATCGGATGATCGCCGAAGCCTGCCTTGATGCGCCCGAGCGCGACGTCGCGCATGATGTCGGCGACGGAATCGTAGGTGCGCACTTCCTTGAAAATGCCTTTCTTGTTCAGCGCATCGACAAACGCCGTTCCTACCTGAGCACCCACCACTTCGCCCTTGAGCGAGTCCATTGTCGGGTATTTGCCGGTGTCGTCGGCGCGCACAATGAGGCCTTCGCCATACGAATAAACCGTGTCCGAGAAGTCGACGACCTGCTGGCGTGCTGGCGTCTTCAGCATGGCGGCCGAAATGATGTCGATCTTCTTCGTGGTCAGCGACGGAATCAGTGAGGAGAACGTGGTTTGTTCGATGCTGACGTCAAAACCCGACGCCTTTCCGGTCGCCGTGATGGCGTCGACCAGCAAGCCCTGGATCGAGTTGGTCTTGACGTCGAGGAAGGTGAACGGGATACCCGTGGCCGTTGCCCCGACCGCATAAGTGGGCGTGGCGGCCACCGACAGGGCCGGTGCGCCCGTGAGCAGCAATCCCGTTGCAAGGACACAGGCGAAGCGTTTGACGAACTGGAACATGAGGCTCTCCACTTATTGGGAAGGGTCGACAAGGAAAATCGGTCAGCGACGGTTGGGGTATCTTATTCGAGACAATAAAATCGTCAATCGAAATATGCGTATCGATATTCGATATGGTAGTGTTGCATTGTCATCCCGGACCTCGATCCAAACAATTGGGTAAATCCATGAAGCTAAACAAGCCGGACCCTCAGGTGGACGTGCCTGCCATAGCCGGCGACGCGCCGGATGCGCTGTTCAATCAGTCGCTGGAGAAGGGCATCGCGGTGCTGCGGGCGTTCAGTGCGCAGCGGCGGACCATGACGCTGCCGGAGGTGGCCGAGGCCACGTCGATCACCAAGAGTTCGGCGCAGCGCATGATCTACACGCTGGAAAAGCTGGGGTATGTGAAGAAGCATCCGCGCACGAAGCGGTATCAGCTTGCGGTGAAGGCCATGCAGATCGGCTTCAACTATCTGGCGGCGGATACGTTGATTGATGTCGCCAATCCGTTCCTGTCGGAGCTGACCAATGTGACGGGAGAGACGACCAACCTGACGGAGCCGGATGGCGTGGAGATGGTCTACGTGGGGCGATTCGTATGTACGAAGTTCCTGCCCATACACATGCCGATCGGCAGCCGTATTCCCATGTATTGCACGGCGTCGGGGAGGGCGTATCTGGCGGCGTTGCCGCAGGAGGAGTCACGCGTGCTGCTGGAGGCAAGCGAGCGTGTGGTGCATACGCAGTACACCGTAACAGATCTTGGAGAGATTCACGCGCGGCTGGCGCAAGCGCGGCTCAGCGGCTATGCCTCGAATCGGGAGGAGTTGTTCATTGGCGATATGACGATTGCAGCGGCCGTACTTGACGGCGAGCGTCGTCCGGTGGGGGCGGTGCATGTTGTCGCGCCCACGAGCCGCTGGACGCTCGCCGAAGCAGAGCAGCGCCTGGCCCCGGCGGTGATTGATTGCGCGCGCGGAATCAGCAACTCGATTCGTACGCTGGGGTAGGGTTATCGTTCGCACTCCTGGAGTCAGATCTCTCCCGAGTGCGAACGAAAACGTCAGGCGTTCTTCAATACCCTGGTGGCGGAGGCGGCGGCATCCCGGGCGGCGGCGGAGGCGGCGGCTGCGTCGAATAAACGCCTTGCGGGGGGGGCGCACTCATCATCCGCCCACGCATTGGCACCCGATTGCCGCTTGCATACATGCACTGCAGATACGCCTGGTCATAGCGGCGCTGTACGTCGTAAGCCGACCCTTGCGCGTTGGACGCACCAAACAAACTGCCGGCCAGCAAGCCGGCGCCCGCACCTACCGCGGCGCCCGAGCCGCCATTGAACGCCGCACCCGCAGCCGCGCCCAACGCCGTGCCGACCACCGCACTGCCTACCACGCTATTGGTCGTGGACTGATTGGCCTGTTCACCGCCAACCTGTCCATACGCAAACTGACGACACGAACCATCGTCCGCGCGGAACTGGTCGAAGGTCTTGCCGGTACCAGGAAGGGCCATTACGCTCGGTCCCGTAGGCACCACGGCGCACCCGCCGAGAATGCCGAGCGAAACCCCCATCGAAACGAGTAATGCAAGTCTTGGATACTTCATGACGCTTTGATCTTCCGTTCAAGGATTACTGAGAGTTGCCTGGTTGCGGCGCCACGGGACGCCAGCCGGACGGGCAGTCCTTCACATACGGGTAATACCCTTTCGATGCATCGCAGTAGTACCAGGAACCACCCTGCTGTCCGGAGCCATCGGCCGACGGGCCCGGACCCTGCGCCTGTCCCTGCTCGACATAGTTGACCGGTGGCGGCGCCGGCACAGCCACGACCGGCGGGTAGGGGTAAGGGTAGTAATACGGAACCGGCGCAACGGGATAGTAATAAGGGACTCCCACCCCCACTCCCACAAAAACACGTGCAGCATTCGCCGGCCCGCAGATACAGGCTGCGGCGACTGCCACCGCCGCCAGCGGCAAGCAAGAATTCAGGCGTTTCACGACATTTCTCCCAACCTGGTTTGACATCACGCTCCCCGACTTTTTTACCGCAAGCAGATATTGGACCGTCCTGCTATCCGCCGCATTAAAGGAGCACAACTGAACGCTAATTCAGTTGACCACGAAGTGCCATTACAGACGTTACGTGTCATTTTTCCGATCGTTACAAAACTGCGGTTAACGCCCTTATTCGAAAGATTATTGACAGCGTTAAGTAATATATTTTTATGGAAATCAATCGAAAAACAGCCGGTAATCCGGGGCAGTTTCTATCTGGAGTATAGGCGTCCGCTCCAGTAGCCCCGCGGCACGGCTCTTACAATTGAAAACGATTACTTCGTCCGGAAATTCCCGGCGCGAAACGTTTTTTACATGAGACGCCGAATCGTCTTCAGGCACAAGAGTGGACAACCGCGGGTGTGTGCTCGCGCAACGGTCGGCGCGAATGGTGGGCAAGGATCGAAGGGAGGGTAGTGACGCCGCAACTGACGTTGCTGCGGGCGAAGCAGAAGCGCGAGGCTTCGTAGCGGCGAGGCCGGATAAAAGTGGCAAGCGCAGCAGCGCTTCCGGCCGCGCCATGATGCGGATCATGACGCCGGCCCGGTTGTCCGTGAACGCGTGAAATGCGGGCAGCCGGTGTCCAGCCGCGCGGTCGCGCTTATTGCCGCGTTCCCGCTTTGATCGCTTCGGCGAACCGCTTGATGTAGACCGGCGATGCGTCGCTGATCGCCCAATAGACCATGCCGTCCTGATGCCACTCGACCAGCGAATAACCGTCGTCGGACTGCGTGACCAGAGGTGTGGACGGCGACGCGCTTTTGCCGTGATCATCGGGGAAGACGTACAGGTCGATCGGATGTTTCAGGTACCGGTAGATCATGACGGCAACAGGACGATGATCCACATAATCGAGCCGGCCGCCAACCAGCGGAAAACCTTCCGCCTGAGGATCGACCACGGGTGGCGCATAGTCGATGCGCCCGTTGAACCAGGGCTTGACCGTATGCTGGTCGCTCGACAGCACATCCATCGTGCGCGCCGACATCAATGCCCGCACGTGGCTTGAAACGATCTCCTGCTGCAGGTCGCCGCCATGGGGCGCTTGCTGGGTCCAGAGCAGCGTCATGAAGACCATCGAGCACAGGGCAATCCCCGCTACGCCGCCGCCGATGAACGGGACGCCCGCCATGCGCCACGACCAGTTCCAGGGCGACGGCTTTTGCTTCGCTTCCTTCGCTGTTTCTGCTTTCAGCCGGGCTTGCACCTGCGCACGCAGGGATGCCGGGGCGCGCTCGTAAAGCGAGCCGTCGCGCAGTTTGTCAGCGAGCGATGAGTTGGGTTTAGTTTCCACGCTTGGACTCCTCGGGACCAGCGGGTGGTGTTTTGACCAGGCGGATCGCCTGCTGTTCAGACCCGCTCTGGGCCGCCCGCACGGCCGTGCACAACAGGCGGCGCGCGCGTGACAGGCGCGACATCACCGTCCCCATGGGGATGCCCGCCACCGCCGCCACATCCTTGTAGCTCATGTCTTCCAGCTCTCGCAACACGATCACCTCACGATATTCGACCGGTAACGTGGCCAGCGCCCGATGCACGAGCTGGGTCTCGTCCTGGCGCACGGCCAGTTTCTCCGGATCGTCGCCGCTTTCATCGGCCCAGCCGGGAAGCTGATCGTCGACATTGAGCGAGTCGTCGTAAGGCGTGGCATCCGCGCGGTTATGTTGCCTGCGCCATTCGGTGAACCAGGTGTTGCGCACGATCGCCAGCAGCCAGGCACGCGGATTGTCGCCCTCGTAACCGTCGAAGAAACGAAAGGCTCTCAGGAAGGCTTCCTGCACGACGTCGTCGGCGTCCGTGGGACTGCCGCTCAACCAGCGGGCAAGGTTATACGCCGCGTCCAGATGCGGCAGCATCACCTCGTCGAAGCAATTCGGCGAATGCTTCGCCATCGATACTCTCCCTGCTGTGGAACCTGCTGAACGTGTGTCATGCGCCAATGCGCATGACGGGTTGCCGGTCGGTCCGCCATACCGCACTACAAAACGCCGGCTCTCAATCTTACTTACTGTCGGGCTTCCCGCTTTATTCCAGATTATGCGAGTTTGGAGAAAAAATTTATCGGGAATAAATCGGTGGACCGCTGAGTTTGGTGGGCATGGGCCGGTGCAGGCATGCTGTGGAGGACCCTCAACGGCGGCGTGTCGGGATCGAAGCTGATAAGCGGCACCGCACAGGCTGCCGAAGTCGACCGCCACGCGTTCAGCTTCGTGCAGATCAGCGACAGTCACATTGGCTTCAGCAAGGACCCGAACCTCGACCCCGCGAGCACCCTGACGGAAGCCGTGGACAAGATCTGCGCGGCGGGGGCCTGGTTTTCTTCCGGGATGGCAGAATCATCCGTGTGTTCATCAATGCATCCGGACACTTCAAACCTAACACGCTGTCGTCGATCGAGGTGAGTTTCGCGGCCTTCAGCAGGCTGCCACCCGAAGCGTTTCATCCGCACTTTGAAGGCTATCGCGTATTTCAGCATGGTCACAGGGACGGCGTCCTGGTCCCCGGACCCATGCCGGGCGGGGGGAGCGCCTTCGCGCCGTTTGCCATATGCGACGGCGGCGATTTTCCGGGATCGTTGGACGCGACACAAGCCCTGATGCGTACCGGTCAGATGCGCGACACACTCCTTCTGACCGAGAGTTTCGAGGTCAAGATAGTGAGTGGCATTCTGATGAAATATCTCGTGGCGCTGTCACCAGATCCGGTTCTCCTCGCTCTGATGGATTTGGGCATGAGAAACCAATACGCCCGGCTCCTTCTGGCTGCTGCGGCCAGCCCGCTGAACCGGCAACGAGCCATTGCAACCCACCCTGATTTCCAGTTGCTGATTGCTGCAATCCGGCGAAGGCTGGCTGAGTTCCTGAGGTGAATCCGGGCTTTCGATGCCAGGCGCGTCTGGCGGGTCGTCTTGCCGTCCTGTGAACGGCGAGTTTGTGGCGTGTGCTTTGCGGTCGTACGCGCTGGCGACCTTGGCGTGGCCGAGATAAGTCGATAGCCCGAGCATGTGTTGCGTGATGTGGTCGCGTTCATCCGGACAGGTTTCCGGCGTCGTCACCGCAAACGCATGCCGCAGCAAATGTGGTGTCGGCCTTGGCGTCCCAGATGCCACACGGTAGGCCTATCTTCGTCGCGGCAGCGCGAAATGCGACTTCGACATCGTTAATAATTAATTAGGAATTGTCCTATTTCAAAAAAACTGAAATCAATAATAAAAATAAAGTTAGGATTACTTAATCGTAAACCATCATTGAAAGATACCATCCAGAAACATAATCTTATTTCACGGCAAGCCTAAAATCTGTCGTGACTTAGATCGAAGTACTCATTTATTTTTACGAGGTTTAAAATGAATAGCAATGAAAAAGCGGCGCCGTTGGTTTTCGCTGCAGCACCCCGCGAAGCAGCTTCCAATTCAGATATTATTGTTGAAGAGGTAGTCGGCACGCTGCACTTGAATCTGACGCAGCCGGAATGTAGCGGTCGAATGGGCTAATATTCTAACGGCATTCAATGTTGCATAAACTTAGGGTGTTGAGGCTGAGACGAGTCGTCACCACGCTTCAACATCCTTTTCCAGAACCAGCTGAAAGTTCTGATTCAACACGACCGCCAACGAGATACGCTCCATGAATACATATCAGAAATCATTGACACCAAAAATCCTGGACACAACGATACGCCAATACCATTAATTCATTGGTCGACTCGGTGAGTATTCGGATATTGTCCCCGATATATCAAAAATCAGATCAGATATAAACTTCGAGTCCGCGACGCTCGCAGCGGGGCTGGTTTTTCGCACTCAAATAGAAAACATTAATTCTGCGCTGGCAAACGAGGATTGCGCAATTATTGCGGTCGACATAGTAGAGAGTGACCAGCTAAATGCAACCGAAAATGCGTTCTGGGGTGTCATGGTCGCACTGTCGATTGGATCGAACGTATTCCGCTTGTCCACTGACCGCACCAACAACACGCCTTACACGCTCTATGCTGCGTCGTACGAGCGATCTCAAGAGCTTGAGGCTAGGGGGCTCGCGCCACTAGCCCCGGAAACAAAGCTTGGATTTCATACCGACGGAGTCATAAATGGTGCAACGGTTGCAATGCCGCAGAATATCTTGCTGTACAACCTGACTATTAATTACCAGAAACCGGGAGACTTTCACTGGGTGCCTTTTTCCCTATGGAAGGATAAAACTATTTTCATGAAAAAAATTGGAGTTGGTCTGAAGTATCGGGTGAAAGTCACGCCAAGCGTGTATGACGTCAACGGCACACTCGAATCTCCCTTTCCGACTGAAGTTGAGGTGCCGATATTTCTTAATAATGAGTCGCTCAATTTTCTACTTTATTTGAACGGGAATGTCTTGGGCGCACTGAATGATCCAGCGTTCGATTTATCCATAATCGATGATTTGAAGAAATCTATCAGCCATAATGAAATTCGATTTTCCATACCGCAGAAGACGCGGCGAGTAATTATCGCATGCAATCTAAAAGGAGCGCATGCGCGAGATGTGTTCGAGAGTCCCATGCCCGATGTTAAGTACACGAGGCTTTTTATGCGCTAGGTGGATACTAACGTGGTCGACCTCAACGAAGGATAATCGGAGTATATGAAGATCTCCACCCCAGATCCCGGCCGAACCAGACAAGAAAAGCGATAATGACGATGATAACCACTTCTCAAGCCTCGGATTCAGACCTTCGACCGGAACCGCACTCAAGCGTTTCTTTATCTATTTTCGGCGTAATCAGTTTTATCAATCTTTTTAGGATTGGGTATCAGCTATTGCTGAGCTCGTGGTTTGCTGTTCAAGCTACGCATGAGGCGAGTTCGGTCGGGTATGTTTTGTTGGCCGCAAGCTTGACCACAATAACCTTGTCGCCATTCGCCGGAAAGATAATTGACACCGTCCCACAAAAGCGGTTGCTTTTGATCTGTGGAAACATAGGTATTGCGATGGCTGGAGCGGTTCCGCTCATCGAGTCTTTCTCGCCGTCCCGTATGAGCGAGCTACAAGTTCTTATCTTGACGACCTGCTTGATCACGGCCGCAGGTTTTTTTGCGGGTGGGCCCCTAGACTATTTCGTCAAGACCTATATCGCCCCGGCGACGCGTATGGGAAAGCTTGCGTCGTTGAATATGGTTACGCAAATAGCTTTTATTGTGGGGACAGCGACCGCCGGCGTCGTGATCGCGTTCGTGCCTCCGTACGCTGCGTTTCTTTGCGTTTCGCTGTGCGGCGTTACCTCCGGCCTTGTCTGCTTAATGTTGCTGCCCAATTTGATTTCGCCGCCCCCGGAGCCTTCCCGGACGGCGCTCAAACTATCGCGCGCCGGTCCCTTGATGTATCTCAATCACCTCGAGCTTTTCTCCGTGGCTTGCTGCGCCGCGCTCGTGTTTTCGGTGGGCCAGGTAACCAACACACTCCTACCTGCATTGGTGAATATCACCATGAAGCGCACCAGTGTCAGCTACTCGGTAGCCGAGACTGCATGGTCCATGGGTGCATTTATTGTAAGTGCCCTGATGGCTCGAAAAATTCGTCAATCGGTCGGGAGAACGACTTCCGACCTGCTGCTCATTGCGGCGATGGCGGCTATTCTCCTCACGGTGCCCTTCTCTCCATCGTTTGAGAGCTTGGTGATCGCGCATTTTGTCTTGGGCGTCGGATTCGCATTTGTTCGACTGCGGAGCGAATCACGTTTCCTGATGCTCTGTCCGACTCATCTGCTCGGGCAGTTCCGTGCGAACAGCCAGTTTCTAACAAGTTTTATCGGACTGCTTATCTTTGGCGTGCCAGTCCTATTCGGGAACTTGCCTACCTCGATGCTCTACATCCTGTTATCCACCGCGGTGTCACTCTCCGCCCTGCTGATTTTTGTTATGGAGAAGAAACGAAGCGCCTCGATAGCGATCCTCTGACGCATTCCAGGACTCCATTCGTGCCGCGCGTTGACACCAGAACAGTACGCACCCGAAGGCCAATGCCGACAAGAACGAAGTCGATATGGCGGTGGTCAGGCGAACCCCCTCAGCTTAAGCGGACGCGTTGCGTCGCCGCGCAGAGCAACACATTATTGCCGCACGTCAAGCCGATACCACGTGACCTGCCTATACGGTTCACCGGGCCGGACGATCACGTTGCCCGCATCCGCCATGTTGACCTGGTTCGGAAATGCGCCGGCCTGGAGACACAGGCCGGCGTGCTTTCCATAGCGCCGTCCATGCCGTCCCACGATGCCGTCCAGATGGTTGCCGGTATAGAACTGCACGCCGGGTGCGCTGGTTCCCATTGTCAATTCGCGGCCGCTGCCGGGGTCGTAGAGCCGCACGACAGGCTTGAGCGTCTTGCCGCTTTCACCTACGACGTAACAATGATCGAAGCCGCCCGCTCGCACGAGCTGAGCGTGCGGCCAGTCGAGCCGCGCGCCGAGCGGAGCGCTCGCGCGGAAGTCGAACGCGTGGCCCGCGACCTGCGCGCGGCCCTCGGGGATCAGTGCGGCGTCGACTTCGAAGAACGTGTCGGCATCGATGGAAATCACGTGGCCGCGGATATCGGCCGTTTCGTCGCCGGACAGGTTGAAGCAAGCGTGGTTCGTGAGGTTGAGCGGCGTAGGCGCGTCCGATACGGCTTCATACGCGAGCGTCAGCGTGCCGTCGTCGTCGAGCGTGTAGCGTAATGTGGTTGACACATTGCCGGGGAATCCCGCGTCACCTTCCGGCGATTCATGCGTGAGGACCAGTCCGCCGTCCACTTCCTGAGCGTCCCATAGCGCGCGATGAAAACCCGCCGCGCCGCCGTGCAGCAAGTTGTCGCCTTCGTTGCGGTCAAGCGAATACGCGACGTTGTCTAGTGCGAAGCGCGCGTTCTCGATCCGGTTTGCCCAGCGTCCGATCACGCCGCCCAGATAGGCCTGGCCGGCGAAATATTCGGCGGGCGTGTCGTGGCCCAGCAGGACGTCGGCCACGCGGCCCGCGCGGTCGGCAGTATTCCATGAGACCAGCGTCGCGCCGAGATCGCTGATCGCGACGCGCATGCCGTGCACATTGCGCAGCGTGAACAGGCGCGCCACGTCGCCGCCGGGCAACTCACCCCAGCGTTCGACACTGACGCGCGCGGAGCCTGGGCGGATTGGGGTGGGCATATCGGCTAGATTCATGAAGTGCAGGGATCAGCCGGGTTGTGCGCAGGGCGCGACCGGCAGGCGCTCCTGGTATTCGCGCGGCGTACAGTCCAGCTCGCGGCGGAACACCGCGTACATGTATTGCAGCGAAGTGAAGCCGCAGCGAATGGCGACTTCCGCGCTCGATAAATCGTGACGGGCGAGGAGTTGCTTCGCAACCTCGAGTTTATGATTAAGGATCTCCTGATGCACGGTGCAGCCGAGTTCGCGGCGGAAGTGATCCTCCAGCGACGAGCGCGACACGCCCACGTAATCGGCCACCTGTTCGGTCTTGATGCCCTGGCATCCGTATTGCCGGATGTAGTGGCGCGCACGCATGACATAGGGGCTCGACACCGGTTGATGCCGCGTTGATTCAAGCACGTTGATGCCCACGGGAGGGACGAGGATGCGCCTGCCGTGAAAGCGCGCGCCGCCCAGCATCTGGTGCAGCAAATGAGCCGCTGTCCGGCCCATTTCCTCGGCTCCCTGAATCACGGAAGAGATTGGGATGCGGGTGAGCGAACGGGTCAATGGATCGTTGTCTATGCCAATGATGGCCACTTGCTCGGGTACGGGAATACCCGAGATGAGGCACGCCTGCAGCAGATGCCGCGCGCGGGCATCGGTCACGGCAATCACGCCCACGGGCTTCGGCAAGCTCTCCAGCCACGAGGTCAGTTGTGCGCTGGCCTGGCTCCAGACGGGCGCGCTGGTCGGCAGGCCGCGATGGATATCCGCTTCCAGCCCATCGGCCGCGAGCAGCGCCTTGAAGGCCAGTTCGCGTTCCTGCGCCCAGCGGTTTTCCGGTGCTTCAGGCAGGCTGTAGAGCGCAAAACGCTGCAAGCCGGCGCCGATCAGATGCGTATATGCAAGCGATATCAGCTTGGCGTTGTCGGTCGCAATATAAGGCAGCGTGGCCGGATAACATGCCGGGTCCGCATAGGACGAACCCACGGCGACCACGGGCAGTTGCGAATCTCCGAGTGCTTCGGCCACCGCCGGATCGTCGAAGTCCGCGATGATGCCATCCCCTTCGAAGCGTTCGATGCCGTTCAGCCGGCAACGAAAATCCTCCTCCAGGAAGAGATCCCATGCCACACGCGTGGACAACAGATAGTTGCCGATACCGGTAATCACCTCACGGTCATACACCTTGTTCGCGTTGAACAGCAGCGCGATCCGGTGTGATGCCTGAGCGGTCTGTGGTCGTGTCATCGAACTCCGGACGGACGCATGCCGCTGCGTCGCGATATGCCCGTCATCTCCGTTGCAGCGCAATATGCGCCTGTTTTTCTGAGGTTTTTGTAGCGTTTGCTGATTCTAGGCCTGCGCGTCAGCCCACCGCCAGCTTGATTATGACTTACCTGAAGAAACACCATGAGCGCTGGCGGATTTCGCAATTGCCCGCTGTGCGACGATACTGGCAGCATGGTGTCACATTAAAAGCAAGGAGACGCCCATGTCGTATTTCGAACATTTGCCGGCCGTACGTTATGAAGGCCCGCAGTCCGACAATCCTTTCGCCTACCGCCATTACGACCGTGACAAGCTGGTGCTCGGCAAGCGCATGGAGGATCACTTGCGCCTGGCCGTCTGTTACTGGCATACGTTCGTATGGCCGGGGGTGGACATGTTCGGGCAGGGCACGTTTCACCGGCCGTGGCAGCAACCCGGCGACGCCATAGAACGAGCCCATGTGAAAGCCGACTCGGCATTCGAATTCTTCTCGAAACTGGGCGCGCCGTATTACACCTTCCATGACACGGACGTGGCACCCGAAGGTGACAGCATCAAGCACTACGTCAACAACTTCAAAGGCGTCACGGACTATCTGGCGGCCAAGCAGGAGCAGACAGGCATCAAGCTGTTATGGGGCACGGCCAACCTGTTTTCGCACCCGCGTTATGCTGCAGGAGCCGCGACGAATCCGAACCCGGAAGTGTTTGCGTTCGCCGCCACGCAGGTGTTCCAGGCGCTTGAAGCCACACATCGGCTTGGCGGAGAAAATTATGTCTTGTGGGGTGGCCGCGAGGGTTATGACACGCTGCTGAACACCGACCTCAAGCGCGAGCGGGATCAGCTCGGGCGCTTCCTCAACATGGTGGTGGAGCACAAGCACAAGACCGGTTTCAAGGGGGCGTTGCTGATCGAGCCGAAACCGCAGGAACCGACCAAGCACCAATACGACTACGACGTGGCGACGGTCCACGGTTTTCTCGCGCAGTTCGGTTTGCAAAATGAAATTCGCGTGAACATTGAAGCGAATCATGCAACGCTCGCGGGGCATTCGTTCCACCACGAAATTGCGACCGCTTACGCGCTTGGCATCTTCGGCAGTGTCGACGCCAATCGCGGCGATCCGCAAAACGGCTGGGACACCGACCAGTTTCCGAACAGCGTTGAAGAGCTGACGCTGGCGCTGTATGAAATCCTGCGGCATGGCGGCTTCAGCACCGGCGGCATGAACTTCGACGCGAAAGTGCGCCGCCAAAGCGTAGCGCCCGAGGACCTGTTCTTCGGGCATATAGGCGCGATCGATGTCATCGCCCTCGCGCTTGAACGGGCAGCCACGATGGTCGAAAACGACAAGCTTGCGGAGTTCAAGACCCAGCGTTATGCAGGATGGGACACGGAATTTGGCCGCAAGATTCTCTCGGGCGGTTACTCTCTGGAATCGCTGGCTATGGACGCGCTTGGACGTCGTTTGAGCCCTCAGCATGTGAGCGGTCAACAGGAGCTGCTCGAAAATATCGTGAACAGGGCGATTTATAAGTGATGCGCCAAGCTTGGCAAAACCGCAAAGAAGCTGCATTGAAAATCATTAAGCGGCCCGGCTGATTTCGCAATTGCGTTCGAGGCGAATAAGGCCCCAAGCTAACGACAAATTAAAGAGACCGCCAACCCGCAAAACCGACGACCGCGGACACCGATTCGCGGCGCAAGCAGTAGATTCCGCCGACGTCCCCTCTCTCGCATATGCGCGGCCCTGACCGGCCGCGCAGGGAGACGTATCGGCTCGTCAACCATAAAGAGGAGTGAGACATGAAGTTTGCCAAACGCCGTGCTGTGCTCGGATCGCTGGTCTGTGGAGCGATGTTCGCCAGTCTGACCGTGCTTCCTTCGCTGGCTTACGCAAGCAAGGACAAGCCTGAAATTGGCTTTTGCATTGACGATCTGCGGGTCGAGCGCTGGTCGCGCGACCGGGATTATTTCGTTGCCGCCGCGACCAAACTGGGCGCCAAGGTGTCCGTCCAATCCGCCGATGCCAGTGAAGAACGCCAGATATCGCAGATTGAAAACCTGATCTCGCGAGGTGTGGATGTCATTGTGATCGTGCCGTTCAATTCGAAAACCCTCGGCAACGTGGTGGCCGAAGCGAAGAAGGCGGGCATCAAGGTGGTGTCGTACGACCGCCTGATCCTCGACGCGGATGTGGACGCCTATATCTCCTTCGACAACGAGAAGGTCGGCGAAATGCAGGCGCAAGGGGTGTTCAACGCGCAGCCGAAGGGCAACTATTTCATGCTCGGCGGCGCACCGACCGACAACAACGCGAAGATGCTGCGTGAAGGGCAGATGAAGATCCTGAAGCCGGCAATCGATCGCGGCGACATCAAGGTTGTCGGCCAGCAATGGGTGCCGGAATGGAGTGCTGCGACCGCGCTTCGTATCACCGAAGACGCGCTGACCGCGAACAACAACAAGATCGACGCCATTGTGGCGTCCAACGACGGCACGGCCGGCGGCGCTATCCAGGCGCTGGCTGCACAACACCTCGCGGGCAAGGTGCCTATCTCCGGTCAGGATGCGGACCTGGCTGCAGTCAAGCGTCTGGTGGACGGCACGCAGACCATGACCGTCTATAAACCACTCAAGCTGATTGCGGGCGAAGCGGCCAAGCTGGCGGTGGACCTGGCGAAAGGGCAGCAACCGGCCTATAACGCGAAATACGACAACGGCATGAAGCAGGTCAACACCGTGTTGCTGCAGCCGACGCTCCTGACGAAGAGCAATGTCGACACCGTGATAAAGGACGGTTTCTATACACAGGCCCAGTTGGCGGGGAATTAACACGCCTCTAGTGTCATGCCGGGCGTGAGGGCCTTACAAGTATGAGTAAGGGTGGGCCTTCACGCTGATTCACTGTCCAGGATAAAACCGCATGGCAAACGCGCTGCTGGAAATGCACGGCATCGTCAAGACGTTTGGCGGTGTGAAGGCGCTCGATGGAATCGACCTCGTGGTCTCGCCCGGGGAATGCGTGGGTTTGTGCGGCGAGAACGGCGCGGGCAAATCGACACTGATGAAAGTGCTGTCCGGTGTCTATCCGCACGGCACATGGGAAGGCGAAATCCGCTGGGAAGGTGAGCCTTTACGGGCATCGACCATCCGCGAAACGGAGGACGCCGGCATTGTCATCATCCATCAGGAACTGATGCTGGTGCCGCAGTTATCCGTGGCGGAAAACATCTTCCTCGGCAACGAGATCACGCTGAGCGGCGGCCGCATGAACTACGCGGCGATGTATCAGCGCGCCGACGAACTGCTGCGCGAACTGAACATCAGCGGCATCAATGTGGCTCAGCCTGTGATGAACTATGGCGGCGGTCATCAGCAGCTCATCGAGTTTGCCAAGGCGTTGAACAAGCGCGCAAAGTTTCTGATCCTGGATGAACCTTCGTCGTCCCTGACCGCGAGCGAAATCCGGATCTTGCTGGACATTGTGCGCGACCTGAAGAAGC
>Ga0073928_10003619_pt1 | contig 24066 bp, 22 predicted proteins | sample PaiPotPPA55metaG_FD_76969 | JGI IMG/M metagenome (GOLD analysis project Ga0073928, IMG submission 76969) | Iron sulfur acid spring bacterial and archeal communities from Banff, Canada, to study Microbial Dark Matter (Phase II) - Paint Pots PPA... ...
CGCGCGCCACCTCGGGGGAAGTCGACGCAACCTTCGCCAGTCTTTGGTTAATTTTTCCTTTCGCGATGGCGGTGGGGATGACGCTATGAGACCGCGGCCGCGGTTGGCAGCGAGGCGGCCCGCTTAGACGGCAAAGCACAACGCCCGCCGACACGAGGTCGGCGGGCGCTTGCCTTCGCGGCGATCGAGGAAAGGGCGCTTAGCGGCTTGAATTGCCGGTGTCGCGCGCGCCCGAATCTGTCGAGGTCGACGTGCTGCGCGGATTGCTTCCGGCGCTGCTCGAGCCCTGCCCCTGGGTGGTAGCGATGCGCTGCTCCGAGATCACTTGCCCGTTGCGCCCGTCGACGCGCAGCGCATAGGTAGCGTCGCCGCGCTGCGCCCGCGCGGTATAGCGCTGCCCCTGCGCCCGCACATTGCTGACATTGCTGTAGCCTGCGGATTGCAGGTGATCGCGGACCTCATCCGCGCTCATCATCGGCGTCGAGGTGCCGCTCGATGCCGTGCCGCGATCACGCTGCGCCGCGCGATCTGACCCACTCGCCAAGTTCATCCGCTGCAGCGTGTCCTGGTCGAGCGTCGCTGTCTGCTGCAAGCCTTCGCGCGCTTGATAGGCGGCGATCGCCTGCTTGGTCTCGGGGCCGAGGATGCCGTCGACCGGGCCGCGATAAAGCCCCGCGCGCTTTAGCTCGTTCTGCGCGTCTCGGACGACCCGGCCCTGGCTCGCCTGCGACGATCCGGAGGAGGCACCGAGCCCGACATCGTTGAGGGCACCCGAGGCGGCGGTTTTCTCCTTGTGGACCGCGTTTATGGCGAGCGTATCGGCGCCTTCCGGCATGACCCATCCGCCCGCCGCGCCGACCGCACCCCCGACGGCCGCGCCGACAGGGCCGCCGACCAGGGCGCCCACGCCCAGGCCGGTCAAGCCGCCGGAGGCCGCGCGTTGCTGTGTATCTGTGCCGCAGCCCGCCATGAGCAGGCCCAAGGCGACGACGCCTATAACTCCGATACGCATGGCATTACCCGATCTGGCTGATTGTCCCGATGCTATCTCAACAGCGGGTTTTTCATTCGGGTTCCCGGCAACTTCGGACTAAGGCTTGACAGCCTGGGGTGTGGCGCTATTGTCGTCGCTCGCTTTTACTGTTTCGACGGAATGGATCGCCGGCCATGGCCAAGTCAAACACTGTCCTGATCAAGCTGGTGAGCAGTGCTGACACCGGTTTCTATTACGTGACCAAGAAGAACCCGCGCACGAAGACCGAAAAGCTCGAACTCAAGAAATACGACCCGGTCGCGCGCAAGCATGTCCTCTTCAAGGAATCCAAGATGAAATAGCGCGCCGGCCCGGCGCGCGATCAATCGTGGCCGCTCTCGCCGAGAGCGGCTTTTTTTCTGCTGCGCCGACGCGGCGCGCCGGCCGTCGCAGCCTCGGGCATCGGCAGCGCCTCGACCACTGAGCTATAGACGCAGTTGCGACCGCTCGCCTTGGCGCCGTAGAGCGCCTTGTCGGCGCGCTGCAGCAGCGCGGTGGCGCTGTCACCCCCCTCGCGCGTCACGGCGATGCCGACGCTGATGGTGACGCCGATCTCGCCCGCCCCTTCGCCGAGCGTCACCGGCTTCTCGGCGATCACGTTGCGCAGTCGCTCGGCGACCATCGTCGCCACCGGCAAGCCGGTATCCGGCATCACCACGACGAACTCCTCGCCGCCGTAACGCGCCACCAGGTCGAAGCCACGCACATTTCGCTGGATGCGGCTCGCCAGGTCGCGCAGCACCACGTCGCCGGCAGTATGGCCGTGCGTATCATTGACGCGCTTGAAATAGTCGATGTCGAGCATCAACAGGCCTGGGCCGGCATGCCCCTCCGCGGTGCGCGTCATCAGCTCGTCGAGATGCGCCATGAGGTAGCGCCGGTTGTAGACACTGGTGAGCGGATCGGTGAGCGCCAGCGCGAGGCTGCGCTGATAATTGTCGAGCAGCCCGTCCTGCATGCGCTTGCGGCGGATCTGCGTGCGCGCGCGGGCGATCAGCTCGTTACGATCGATGGGGCGGACGATGTAGTCGGTGGCGCCGAGATCGAGCCCCTTGGCCAGGCGCGGCAGCTCCTCGCCGTCGGCGATGAGTAGGATCGGCACCAGGCGGCTCGCCTCTGTGGCACGCAGCTGGGCAAGCAGGCGCAACACGTCGCGCTGTCCGGAAAGGCTGAGAATTACCAGATCGGTCGATGTTCCGACCAGCTCGCGCAGCTGTTCCGGCGTGCCGGGACGCGCCACTTCCGCGGCGATCGGACGCAGCATCTCCGCCATGCGGTCGCCGGCGAACTGGCTTTCCTCCCACAGGACGATGCGGCCGGGGCTGGTGTCCTCGCCCGTGCGGATCTCGCCGATGAGATGATCGAAGCGGCCATAGACCTCTTCGCGCAGACGCCACTCCTCGGTGATGCGCCTCAGGCGCACCAGCGAGCGCACGCGCGCGAAGAGCGCCACGTCGTTGACCGGCTTGGTGAGGAAATCGTCGGCGCCGCATTCGAGGCCGTGCACGCGGTCGGATATTTCCGACAGCGCCGTCACCATGATGACCGGGATGTCGGCGGTCCGCGCATCCGCCTTGAGGCGCCGGCAGACCTCGAAGCCGTCCATCTCCGGCATCATCACGTCCAGCAGCACGATGTCCGGGTGCTCGCTGCGCGCGGCGCGCAACGCTTCCTCGCCGCTCGACGCGGTTATGACGGTGAAATACTCGCTCGACAGCTTGGCTTCGAGCAGCCTGACGTTGACGTCAACGTCATCGACAACCAGCACGCGCGCCGACATGGCCCGCCCTCAATTCAGGAATCGTTCGACGGTCTGCAGGAAATTGGCCACCGATATCGGCTTGGCGATATAGGCCTCGCAGCCGCCTTCGCGGATCTTCTCCTCGTCGCCCTTCATGGCGAAGGCGGTGACGGCGATGATGGGGATCGCCTTCAGATCATCGTCCTCCTTGATCCATTTGGTCACCTCGAGCCCGGAGACCTCGGGCAATTGAATATCCATGAGGATGAGGTCAGGATGATGCTTGCGCGCCAGCTTGAGCGCCTCCATGCCGTCCTTGGTCTGCAGCGTCGCGTAGCCGTGCGCTTCCAAGAGATCATGGAAGAGTTTCATGTTGAGGTCATTGTCCTCGACGATGAGAACCCGCTTGGTCGCCCGCTTGGTCATCGGAAGATCCTTGTGTTCGGAAGCACCGGTGCTGCGGCGCCCGGCCTGTCGCTGCTTCGGCAGCGGTGGGGCGAATGCGACGGATCGGTGTAGGTTCTCATGATCGTGGTCCTTGGCGCCGCCTTACCTATAAGTTGGTTTACGTTAAGATTTCGTAACTATTGGTTACTCTTCGCCGCGAAAGGCGGCACACCCGGCGACCATGCGCATCGGTATTGATCTCGGTGGAACAAAGATCGAGACGGTGGCGCTCGAGCGCGACGGCCGAGTGCTGGCCCGCCACCGGGTCGCCACCCCAGCCGGCGATTACGCCGCCACCCTCGCTACGCTGCGCGAACTGGTGGCCGGCATCGAGGCGGCGACGGGCCGACGAGGAACGGTCGGGGTGGGCATGCCGGGCGCCCTCTCGCCGGCTACGGGGCTCGTCAAGAATGCCAATTCGCTCTGCCTCAACAACCGCGCCTTCGACCGCGACCTCGCGGCGGTGCTCCGGCGCCCGGTGCGCTTTGCCAACGACGCCAACTGCTTTGCGCTGTCTGAGGCGGTCGACGGGGCGGCGGCAGGCGCGGCGATCGTGTTCGGCGTGATCCTCGGCACCGGGGTGGGCGGCGGCATCGTCACCCATGGGCGCTTGCTCGCCGGGATCAACGCCATCGCCGGCGAGTGGGGCCACTCGCCCCTGCCCTGGCCCGGCGATGCCGAGCGCCCGGGGCCGCCGTGCTACTGCGGCAAGCGAGGCTGCATCGAGAGTTTCCTCTCCGGCCCCGGGCTGGCTTTCGACCATCGTCAGGCGACCGGCGAGACAGCCGATGCGGCGGGCATCGCCGAGCGCGCCGCGGCGGGCGATCCCGCTGCCGAGGCCAGCCTCGCCCGCTACGAGGACCGGCTCGCCCGCTCCCTCGCCACCGTCATGAACCTGCTCGACCCCGAAATCATCGTCCTCGGCGGCGGGCTCGGCCAGATCGCGCGGCTCTACGACCGCGTCCCCCGGCTCTGGGGCAATTATGTGTTTTCCGACCACATTGCGACGCGGCTGGTGCCGCCGCGCCATGGCGACGCCAGCGGTGCGCGCGGCGCCGCCTGGCTTTGGGGGCCGGACGAGGCGCCATGACCACCCTATGCTGCGACTGCGCCGCGCTCACGCAGGCCCCGCCTCCCGGCGGGCGCTGTACATCCTGCGGCTCGCCGCGCCTCATCGCTCACGCCGAGCTTGCCGCGCTGCCGCTCGCCCATATCGATTGCGACGCGTTCTATGCCAGCGTCGAGAAGCGCGACCGCCCCGAACTGCTGGAGCAGCCGGTGATCGTCGGCGGCGGCGCGCGCGGCGTGGTGCTGGCCTGCTGCTACGTGGCGCGCCTTTCCGGCATCCGCTCGGCCATGCCGATGTTCAAGGCACTCAAAGCCTGCCCCGACGCGGTGGTGATCCCGCCCGACATGGCCAAATACCGCGCCGTCGGCCGGCAGGTGCATGACCTCATGCTGGCGGCGACGCCGCTCGTCCAGCCGCTCTCCATCGACGAAGCCTTCCTCGATCTTTCCGGCACCGAGCGGCGGCATGGCGGGCCGCCGGCGCGCACCCTCGCCCTGCTGGCACGGCACATCCAGCGCGAGATCGGCGTCACCGTCTCGATCGGCCTCTCCTACAACAAATTCCTCGCCAAGATCGCCTCCGACCTCGACAAGCCGCGCGGCTTCGCCGTCATCGGCCGCGGCGACGCGCTCGATTTCCTGGCGCCGCGGTCGGTGGCGCTGATCTGGGGCGTGGGCGCGGCGCTGCAGCAGCGCCTCGCGCGTGACGGCATCACCACGATCGCCGAGCTGCGGCAGCGGCCGGAGCGCGCGCTGGTGGCGCGCTACGGCGCCATCGGCCGCCGGCTCGCCCGTTTCGCCCGCGGCGAGGACGACCGCGCCGTCGACCCAGACGCGCCCGTGAAGAGCATTTCGGCGGAGACCACCTTCGACCGCGACATCGTGGCCTTCGACGGCCTCGCTGCGGAGCTGCGGCCGCTCTGCGACAATCTGGCGCGACGGCTGGTACGTGCCGAGCGCGCCGCCGTCGGCGTCACCCTCAAGCTCAAGACCGCCGATTTCCGCCTCTTGAGCCGCAGCCGGCGGCTGGCCGACCCGACGCAGCGCGCCGATGCGATCTATCGCGCCGCCGTGCCGCTGCTGCGCGAGGAAGCCGACGACAGAACCGCCTTCCGCCTCATCGGCATCGGCAGCGACCGCCTCGCCGAGGCGGCGCTCGCCGACCCGCCGGACCTGTTCGGGGCCGCATCGCCGCACGCACGCGCCCGCGTCGGCGGCGAGGAGGAAGAATGACCGCTCAGCAGGTCGGGCGCGGCAGCGCCTCGATCTCGTCGAGCTTGGCGCGGATGACGTAGTCGCTGTAGTCCAGCGACATGTCCTGCGACACGCCGTTGTCGAGGAGCTTCATGCCGAGTTCGTAATCGGGCTGCCCCGATTTGTCATCGGCCGGGAAGAAGGCAAGCCGCACGCGCCAGGACGGGCGCTTCAAGAGCGCGCTGTCTGCAGGTTTCTCGTCGCCGGAAGCGGCGCTGGCCCCCTCCTTCAGGGGCGCGCCGATCACCGCCGTGATCTGGGATGCGTTCTCCACCGTGGCGCCGTCGAAGACCTGCTTCGAGACGAACTGCTCGCCCGCCTGCGCGCGTTCGATCAGCAGGATCGTGTGCGCGGTGGGGAAGAGGACGTCGGGCGCCAGCGTCAGCGTCGTCGCCTCGGGCCGCGAGAATTCCGCCATGCCGCCCTTGCCGGCGCCGTCGAGCTTGGCCTCGCCCTTGATCTCCTCGTCGGGCTCGCCGTTGCGCAGCCGGCGCTCGTTGAAGCGATAGCGCAGCCCGTCCTTCGATTCCCAGGTGACGAGGTTCGAACTCACGTCGACGCCGTCCTGCTCGGCATATTGCAGGCGCAGGCGAAAGCGTTGCTGCACGGTCCAGCCGTCGCAGGTCTCGCCCCACTCATAGACCATCGCGCCCGAGGCGCCGACGACGCCGCTGCTCGATTTCGAGGAGCCCAGCGTCAAGCTGTAGAGCGCGCGGTGCGGCGCGATCTCGACGGCAAACGCCACCGACGCCGCCGCGACCCAGACACCGGCGACAACTGCAAGCATACGGCAAGGCCGAACGATCATCATGGACCCCGGACGGGAAAGGACGGAAGCACGACAGGGCGGCGCGAATATGTTCTGAAAGCGGCGCGAGTATGTCACGCCGGTTCGCCCGCCGATAGTATAGCACGCACGCAGCCGAGCATCCCCACGGGCGGCGCTCAACCCTTGGCCGGCGCGAGCGGCGGCAGCGCCAGGCGGATATGGAGTTCCTTGAGCCGCTCCGCCGGCACGGGCGCGGGCGCCTGCATCATCAGATCCTGCGCCTGCTGGTTCATCGGGAAGGCGACGATCTCGCGGATATTGGGGGTGTCGGCCAGCAGCATGACGATGCGGTCGATGCCGGGCGCCGAGCCGCCATGGGGCGGCGCCCCGTATTTGAACGCGTTGAGCATGCCGCCGAACCGCGCCTCCACTTCCGCCGCGGGATACCCGGCGATCTCGAACGCCTTGTACATGATGTCCGGGCGGTGATTGCGGATCGCGCCGGAGCTGAGCTCGACGCCGTTGCAGACGATGTCGTACTGGAAGGCCTTGATGATGAGCGGATCCTGCGTCGTGAGCGCCTCGAGGCCGCCCTGCGGCATCGAAAACGGGTTGTGGCTGAACTCGATCTGCTGCGACTCCTCGTTGCGCTCGTACATCGGGAAGTCGACGATCCAGCAGAAGCGGAACTCATTGGGCTTGATGAGGCCCAGCTCCTGCGCAATTTTGGTCCGCGCCGCGCCGGCAAGCTTTTCCGCCGCCGCCTTTTTGTCGCAGACGAAGAACACCGCGTCGCCCTCGCCCAGCCCGGTCAGCGCCTTGAGTCGATCGAGCCGCGGCGCGTCGAGGAATTTGGCGATCGGGCCCTTGGCGCCGCCCTCGGCGAAGACGATGTAGCCGAGCCCCGGCGCGCCCTCGCCGCGCGCCCAGTCGTTGAGCTTGTCGTAGAAGCTGCGCGGCTGCGCGGCGACGCCGGGCACGGCGATGGCGCGCACCACCGCGCCCCCCTCGACCGCGCCGGCGAAGACCTTGAAGCCCGAGCCGCGGAACACCTCGCCGACCTCGGAGATGAGCAGCGGGTTGCGCAAATCGGGTTTGTCGGTCCCGTATTTGAGGAGGGCGTCGTCATAGGTGATGCGCAGGAACGGCGGCGGCGTCACCTTTCGTCCACCGGAGAACTCCTCGAATACGCCATGCAGCACCGGCTCGATCGCGGCGAACACATCCTCCTGCGTGACGAACGACATCTCGAAATCGAGCTGATAGAACTCGCCGGGCGAACGGTCGGCGCGGCTCGCTTCGTCGCGGAAGCAGGGCGCGATCTGGAAGTAGCGGTCGAAGCCGGCCACCATCAAGAGCTGCTTGAATTGCTGCGGCGCCTGCGGCAGCGCATAGAATTTGCCGGGATGCAGCCGGCTCGGCACGAGATAGTCGCGCGCGCCCTCCGGCGAGCTTGCCGTCAGGATCGGCGTCTGGTACTCGGCGAAACCCTGCTCGATCATGCGCCGCCGCAGCGAGGCGATCACATGCGAACGGAGCATGATGTTCTTGTGGATGCTCTCGCGCCGCAAATCGAGGAAGCGGTATTTGAGCCGCATCTCCTCAGGGTATTCGGCCTCGGCGTTGACGGGAAAGGGCAGCGGCTCGGCCTCGGAGAGCACGGTCAGCTCGGCGATCTGCAGCTCGACCTCGCCGGTCGGCAGCTTGGGGTTGATCGTCTCCGGCGAGCGTTTGACCACTGTGCCGGTGATGCTGATGACACTTTCGAGCCGCTGCGCATCGGCGATGGGGAAAAGCGGGCTCGAGCTGTCGATGACGCACTGGGTGATGCCGTAATGATCGCGCAGGTCGATAAACAGCAGCTGGCCGTGGTCGCGCTTGCGGTGCACCCAGCCGGCGAGGCGCACCTGGCGCCCGGTGTCGCTGAGGCGCAAGGCGCCGCAGGTATGGGTTCGATAGGCATGCATCGGCGTCAACCGGTCGCGGTCACGGGAAAGGCGGGAAAAGCACACGGACTCGGGGCTTTGTCAAGCCGTCGAGGCCTCGCGGGCCCTCGCACGGCGCGGCTTTGTCCGCGCCCGAGTTTCGGTGTATAGCACGGGCATGACGTTGATCGACACCAGCGACGCGCTCGCCGCCTTCTGCCGGCGCCAGGCCCAGGCGCCCTACATCACGGTCGATACCGAATTCATCCGCGACAAGACCTACTTTCCGCAGCTCTGCCTGGTCCAGATCGCCGGCCCGGACGAGGCCGCCGCCATCGACCCGCTGGCGCCGGGCATGGATCTGGCTCCGCTGTTCGAGCTCATGGCTGCCGGCACCCTTCTCAAGGTCTTCCACGCGGCGCGGCAGGACATCGAGATCTTCGTCAACCTGGCCGGCGCGGTGCCGGCGCCGCTGTTCGACACCCAGGTCGCGGCCATGGTCTGCGGCTTCGGCGACAGCGTCAGCTACGAGACCCTGGCCGGCAAGCTCGCCGGCGCGCATATCGACAAATCCTCGCGCTTCACCGACTGGTCGCAGCGCCCGCTGAGCGAGCGGCAGCTGCGCTATGCGCTCACCGACGTGGTGCCGCTGCGCATGGTCTACGAGAAGCTCGAGGCGCGGCTGGCGAAAAGCGGGCGCTCCTCATGGCTCGCCGAGGAGATGGGTACGCTCACCGACCCCGCCACCTATCGCCAGGACCCGGCCGAAGCATGGCGGCGCTTCAAGGTCAGAAGCAACAACCGCAAGCTGTTGGCGCTGGTGCGCGAGCTCGCCGCCTGGCGCGAAACCGCGGCGCAGCAGCGCAACCTCCCGCGCAACCGGTTGCTGCGCGACGAATCGCTGCTCGAGATCGCCGCGCATGCGCCGACCACCGTCGCCGACCTCGCGCGCACGCGCGGCCTCGGCAAGAACTTCGCCGAAGGCAAGCTCGGCGGCGAGATCCTGGCCGCGGTCATGCGCGTCCTCGCCACACCGGAAAGCCAATACCCGGTGCCGCCGCCGCGCCACGAGCCGCCGCCGGGCCTCGGGCCGCTGGTCGATCTGCTGCGCGTCCTCCTCAAGCTGCGCTGCGAGGAGAACGACGTGGCGCAGAAGCTGGTCGCCGACACCGAGGATCTGGAGATGATCGCCGCCGACGACGCGGCGCCGGTGCGCGCTCTGCAGGGTTGGCGAGGCGAGCTCTTCGGCAAGGACGCGCTCGACTTGAAGCGGGGACGCATCGCGCTCACCGCCAGCGGCAAGCGCATCAAGCTCGTCCGTCTCGGCGCCGCCGCGGAGGCGGCGCAGTAAGCGGCGCTCAGGGCCCGCGTACCTCGGTGCGGCGGTTGAGGCTGCGGCCGAGCGCGTCGAGGCGGCGCTGCACGCTCTCGCCGAAGCGTCGCGCGCCATCGCGCGACAGCGTCAGCATCAACACCCCGTTCTCGATGGCAAGTTTGTTGCGCGCCAGCACGCCCGGCACGCCGCCAGACAGCGTATAGCCCAGGCGCAGCGCCAGCCCCGTCCGACGCGCGGCGATCAGCGCATCGTCGTCGAGCAGGCGGTTGAGGACGTCGCCGCCACCGGGATCGCCGCCACCATAGCGCGCATAGACCGTCGCCGCGAGGTAAGCGCGGCCGTGATGATCGACGCCGGCGACGGGCATGTAGAGGACACTCCGCAGCGCCTGCTCGGCGCGATAATCGGGATGCTCGTGCCAGGCGATGTCGCTCAACAGCGCCGCCGCGTGCCGCAGGCGCCGCCGCTCCTCGTCTTCGTTCGGGAAAAGCGGCGCGATCCACGCGAAAAGCTCCTCGCCATCGGCGCCGAAGCGGCGGTTCGCCGCGGCGGCATCGGCACAGCCGGCGAGCAGCGGGTCGGCGCGCTGCCCCTCCTCGCCGAGCAGGCCGTAGAGGTGCCCCTCGCGCAGGCCGAAGGCAGAGAAAACGAGCTGCTTGGGCGCGATGCGGCGCAGCAGGCGATGCAGCACGCGCGCCGCGATCGGCACCACGTCGAGCCGCTTGCGCGACACGGTGCTGATCTTCTCGAGCGATTTCTTGGACAGGCGGGCAATGAGATCGAGGAAGTCCTCCGCCTCGCGCCGCGAGAGCGTGTAGTGCTGGATGACATGGAGCGGATAGCGAGTCTGCTCCATATGGATGCGCGCCAACGCGCGCCACGCGCCGCCCACGGCATAGAAGATGTTGCCGTCGACCTTGGTGGTAAGCCAAGGGACGCTCGCGAGATGCTTGTCGATGGCGTCGCGCAGCTTGCGCTCGTCGTCGGCAAGCTCGGCAAGGCGCAGCGGGCCGATCGGCAGAGTCGCGGCGGCGCCGACCTGGCCGCCCGCCACCGGCACCAGCTCCGCGCTGCCGCCACCGAGATCGCCGACGATGCCGCCGGCGTCGGGAATGCCGGCAAGCACGCCAAAGGCGGAGAGGCGCCCCTCCTGTTCACCGCTGAGAATCTGCACTTTAAGGCGGTGGCGCCGCTCGATCTCGGCGACGAAGGCGCGGCCGTCGCTGGCATCGCGCACCGCCGCCGTGGCGAGGACGTCGAGCCGCCGCACGGAGATGTCGCGCGCCAGGGTGACGAAGCGCTGCAGATTGGTGCGCGCCAGCGCAACGCCGTCGGGATCGAGCCGCCCGGTGGCCTCGAGATTGCGGCCGAGGCCGCACATGACCTTCTCGTTGAACCGCATGCGCGGCGAGCGCCGCACGCCGTCGTAGATGACGAGGCGCAGCGAATTGGAGCCGATGTCGATCACCGCGACGGAGCCGCGCCGCGCCGATCCATTGCTGTTCCGCGCCTGGCGCCGCACCATGCCTAGGGCTCGGTCTTCTCCGTGACGAGGCGCGGGCCGGCACGCGTGCGATCGAGCGCGCTGCCTCGGCCCGACAGGCTCGGATTGGTCATGAAATAAGTGTGCGCGCTGAAGGCGTCGGGGTCATTGCTCTCGCGTACATACTCGCCCTCCGCATCGAGCCGCCAGCTCAGTGCCTGGTCGCGCAGGTTGGCGCCCATGATCTCGTCCAGCACCTGGCGATGCACCGTCTCGTTCTCCACGGGGACCAGCGCCTCGACGCGCCAATCGAAATTGCGCGGCATCCAGTCCGCCGATGAGATATACACCTTCGCCGCCGGCGAGGGCAGCCTGTGGCCGTTGCCGAAGCACACGATGCGGCCATGCTCGAGGAAGCGGCCGATGATGCTCTTGACGCGGATGTTGTCGGATAGGCCCGGAACGCCCGGCCGCAGGCAGCAGATGCCGCGCACCACCAAGTCGATCTCCACCCCCTCTTGCGAGGCGCGGTAGAGCAGATCGATGGTGGCGGGATCGACCAGCGCGTTCATCTTTGCCCAGATCTGCGCCGCGCGGCCGTCGCGCGCATGCGCGATCTCCGCCTCGATCAGCTCGACGAGCCGCCGACGCAAATCGATCGGCGCCACCGCGACCTTCTCAAGCGTCGCCGGCGTGGCGTAGCCGGTCATGTAGTTGAACAGCCGCTGCGCGTCGCGGCACAGCGCCGGATCCACCGTGAAGAAGGACAGGTCGGTGTAGACCTTTGCCGTGTAGGGGTGGTAGTTGCCGGTGCCGAAATGGACGTAGGAGCGCAGCGCGCCCGCCTCGCGCCGCACCACCAGCGACACCTTGGCGTGGGTCTTGAGCTCGAGGAAGCCGTAGACGACCTGCACGCCGGCGCGCTCAAGATCGCGCGCCCAGCGGATATTGGCCTCCTCGTCGAAGCGCGCCTTGAGCTCGATCAGTGCGGTGACCGATTTGCCAGCCTCGGCGGCTTCGATGAGCGCGCGCACGATCGGACTGTCATGGCTGGTGCGGTAGAGCGTCTGCTTGATCGCCACCACCGCCGGGTCGCGCGCCGCCTGGCGCACGAACTGCACCACCACGTCGAAGCTCTCATAGGGGTGATGGACGATGATGTCTTTCTGGCGGATCGCCGCGAAGCAGTCGCCGGCGAAATCGCGGATGCGCTCGGGGAAGCGCGGATTGTAGGGCGTGTAGATGAGGTCGGGACGCTCGTCGATGATGAGCTGCTTGGTATCGGCGAGGCCGAGCAGGCCTTCGAGCGGGAATACGTCGTCCGGCGAGGCGTCGAGCTGCTCGACCAGGAACTCGCGCAAATCCTCGGGTATGCTCGCCTCGACACCGAGGCGGATGACATGGCCGCGACGGCGGCGCTTCAGCGCCGTCTCGAACAGCCGCACCAGATCCTCGGCCTCCTCCTCCACCTCGATGTCGCTGTCGCGCAGGATGCGGAACATGCCCTGGCCCGCCACCGAGAACCCGGGGAAGAGATGGTCGAGGAAAAGCCCGATCATCTGCTCCAGCGGCAGGAAGCGCACCGCCTTGCCGGGCAGACGGATGAACCGGTTGATGGTGGCGGGGATGAGGAGCAGCGCTTCCATGCGGTTGCCGTCGCTGCGCCGCTTGAGCTGCAGCGCGAAGCCGAGGCCGAGATTGGCGATGAAGGGAAACGGATGGGCGGGGTCGATGGCGAGCGGCGTCAGCACCGGGAAGATCTCGGCCATGAAGCGCTCTTCGAGCCAAGCACGGTCCTCACCCGAGAGGTCGGCCGGCCCGACCACGGAGATGCCGGCGCTGGCCAGCTGCTGCGTCAGTTCGCGCCAAGTCACCTGCTGGTCGCGCATCAGCTTGCTGGCACGGTGGTTGATCGCCTCGAGCTGCTGGGCCGGGGTGAGGCCGTCCTGGCTCGGCGTCACGATCCCCGCCAGCACCTGCCCTTTGAGCCCGGCAACGCGCACCATGTAGAATTCGTCGAGGTTGTTGGCGGAGATCGACAGAAAACGCAGCCGCTCGAGCAGGGGGTGGCGCGGGCTGTCGGCCTCGGCGAGAACGCGCTCGTTGAAGGCAAGCCAGGACAGCTCACGGTTAATGAACCGCGCCGGTGAATGAACGTCGATCGAGGATGCCGCGGCGCGGAGAGCCTGGGCCAAGTGGTTACTCCCTTTCCCTGCCGTAAAGCCACAGTTTATAACGAGGAGATGGCGATGTCATGGCAACCGGCAAGAGCGAACGGGACAGGACCGTGAGCGAGCTCCACTTGCTGCGCCATGCCAAGGCGACCCCTCAAGGCGAGGGCACCGATCGCGAGCGACCGCTCGAGCAGCGCGGCCGCCGCGCCGCGCAGGCGGTGGCGGCGTGGGCCAGCGAGCATCGGCTCGCCCCCGCCCTCGTGCTGTGCTCGCCGTCCCTGCGCACCCGCCAGACCCTCGATATCATCGCCCCCGCCTTCGCCCGGCCGCCGCAGATTCTCATCGAGGACGCGCTCTACCTCGCCACCGCCCGCCAGCTCGTGGCGCGGCTGCGCCAGGTCCCGGCCAGCGCCGTGAGCGTGATGATCGTCGGGCACAATCCAGGGTTGCACGAACTCGCCACCCTCCTGTCGGACGTATCCGGCGGGCCGCTGATGGCGCGGTTAGCGGCAGGGCTCCCTACCGCGGCGCTAGCGAGCTACGAGGTCGCCGTCCCCTGGCCAGCCCTCGACCGACGGCTCGGCCGCTTTACCGGGCTGATCACGCCGAAGGACCTGATGAAGGGCCTCGATCAGGAGTGATGCGGGCGGCTATAGCTCGAGCACGCGCCGGACCAGCGGCACCGTGATGCGGCGCTGCTCCGCGAGCGCCGCCGTGTCGAGCGCGGCTACCGCGTCGCGCACCGCCGCGAAGGAGCGCTCGAGGTGGAGCGCGAGATAGGCGACAACCTCCTCGCCGACGGCGAGCTGGCGGTCGGCGAAGAGCTTGACCAGCACGGCCGCGATGAGCGCCTCGTCGGGCGGAGCGACGGCGACGGCGGGAGCCGCGCGCAATCGCGAGCGCAGATCGGCCAGCGCGATCCGCCAGCGCGCGGGCGGGCGGCGCGCGACGATGAGCAGGTGGCCGCGGCGCTCGGCGAGGAGGTTATAGAGATGCAGCAGCGGCTTTGCTGCGGCGCGGTCGGCATCGTCGACGATCGCCGCCGCCGCGTCGCCGAGCAGCGCCGGCACGCGCTCGGTCTTCAGCTGCGCCGGGTCGATGTTGGCCGCGGCGGCGCGCGCCGCGAAGACGTGAGCGAGGTGGGTCTTGCCGCTGCCCGCTGCGCCGTACAGCGCCAGCGCCGGCGCCGGCCAGTGCGGCCAGCGATCGAGCCAGGCGATCACCTCGGCATTGCAGGGCGCGACGAGGAAATCGGCGCGGCCCAGCGCCGGGCGATGACCGAGATCGAGCGGCAGCTGCATGGTCAATCCGGCGGCAGCCGGCGGTTGGCCGGATCGTAGAGCGGGCTCGCGAGATAGCGGCCGAGCGCGAAGCGGACGAGGACGCCCGCCACCGCCGCCGCGGGCAGGGCGATGAGCACGCCCACGAATCCCAGCACCGTGCCGAAGGCGAGCAGTGCGAAGATCACCCACACCGGGTGCAGATGGACGCGCTCGCCGACGAGCTTGGGCGCCAGCACGTTTCCCTCGAGCACCTGCCCGACGGCGAACACGGCGAACACCCAGAGCATGCCCGAGAGCGTACCGAACTGCAGGAGCGCGAGGCCCATCGCCAGCACGAAGCCGGTGGCGAAGCCGACATAGGGGATGAAGGTGAGGATGCCCGCGAGGACGCCGATGATGAGGCCGAAATCGAGATGGATGACGGTCAGCGCCACCGAATAATAGATGCCGGTGCCCAGGCAGACCAGAAGTTGGCCGCGCACGAAGCCGGCGAGCGTCATGTCCACCAGACGCGCCTGCTCGCGGATGGTTGCGAGGTGATGACGCGGCAGCCACCCGTCGATGAGTGCGATGATCCGCGGCCAGTCGCGCAGGAGGAAGAACGCGACGATCGGCGTGATGAACACGAGCGACAGCAGGTTGGCAAGCGCGACGCTGCTGGTTAGCACGCTCTGCACGAGGCGCGCCGCCCAGCTGGCGATGTCGGCGAGGCCCGAGCCGAGGACGTCGCGCAGCTTCGCGACGTCCTCCGGCGCCAGCTGCTGCTCGGCGAGATGCATCAGCTGCTCCATCCGCTCGCGCGCCGCGCCGACCAGCGCGGGCACGCGCCGCACCAGCTCCGCCGCCTGCAGCTCGACCAGCGGCAGCAAGAGCGACAGGACAACCAGCAGTGCCAGCACGAAGAGCAGCAGGACGGCCACCGTGCCGAACGAGCGCCGCACATGCCAGCGCTCGAGACGGTGAACGGCGGGATCGAGAAAATAGGCGATGACGAAACCGGCGACGAAGGGCAGCAGAATCGGACTCAGCAGGTAGAAGAGCACGAGGAAGACAACGAGCGCGCCGAGCCAGAAGAAGGCCTGCTGCCGCTGGCCCGTCGTCACGAGTCCTCCTCGACGCCGGCCAGCGCGCGGCCCCAACGCACGAGGTAGGCAACGCCGGAGATCACCGTCGTCGCCGCCACGGCATAGATCAGGATCCTGACGAGGCCGAAATCAGGGATGCCGAGCCCGAGCCGGCCGAGGACGACGGCGATGAGCGCGATCTGCAGCGCCGTATTGAGCTTGCTGATAAAGAGCGGCTCCCACCGCATCGCATGGGCCAGCGCGGTCACCAAGAGGAAACCGCCGACGATCAGCACGTCGCGGAACACGACGAGGATCACGAGCCAGTTGGGCAGATGGCCAGCGACGCCTAGGGTCACATACATGCTGACGAGCAGCGCCTTGTCGGCGATCGGGTCGAGCAGCGCGCCGAGCCGGGAGCGCTGGTCGAACCGCTTGGCGATGAAGCCATCGATCGCGTCGGACAGGCCGGCGGCGACAAACAGCCAGAACGCCGCGCCGAGATCGTCGGAGAGCACCAGCCAGATCGCCAGCGGCACGCAAAGCAGCCGTCCCAGCGTGATCAAATTAGGCAGGTTCACCGGGCGCTCCGGGGGAGCATCTCAGCGCGGCGCGCCGCCGCCGACGCGCTGGCGCAGCACCCAATCGGGATCACTGCCGCTGAGCTCGAGGTCGCGCTGCGCCAGCGCCAGGCGCAGCTGCGCGGGATCGCCGACATAGCGGATCTCGACCTGCGCGCCGCCGCGGTCGATTGACATGAGCTGGCTGCTGCGCACGGCGGGAATACCGGTGAGGCGATCGCGCACGACGATCCAGTCCCGCAGCGAGCCCGCGGCGACGCGCACGATCAGCGTCCCGCTCTGACGCAAGTCGAGGATGTTGGCGACTTTCCACGCCTCTTCCACGCGCGCCATCGTGTCGGCGAGCGCGCGGGTCATCGTTGCCGTATCGCTCTCGCCGGGATTTGCCGTGACCGAATTGCTCCAGGTCTGGCGGCTCGCCGGATTGCCGGGCGTATACCGGGTGGTCACGACGTCGAGGCTGCGCGTCGCGCCCTGGTTCACGGTCGCCGCGGTGACCAGCACGTCGTCGCCGTCGTAGCGCTGCGACAGGTCGCGCAACCGCGCATCATCGCCGTGTAGCGCGGCGTCAGTATCGATTGCCGCGACATCGGCGATCTCGCCCAGCGGTATCACCAGCGGCACCAGCCCCGGCGGCAGCTTGGCGCGCGCCCAGGCGTCGCGCCACGGGTTGGGATCGTCCCACAGCGCCGGCCGGTCGCCGTCCAGCAGCACCGCCAGCACGACGAGCGGCTTGCTCGGCGTCTCCGCGAAGGCGATGCCGGCCTGGCTCAGCAATTGGCGAACCGAATCGGGACGGAAATGAAACGTGTAGTCGGCGATGTAGCGCACGCCGGAGCGCCGCTCGTTCGCCACTTCGAAGCCTTGCACGAGATCGCTGAGCTGGGCGTTGTTGGTCTGCGGCAATCTGGCGCGCCCGGCAGCCAGCGTCAGCCGCTCGATCAGCATCTGCAAGGCGCGCCGCTCGCCCTCGATCAGCGCCTGGTCGCGCGCGGCGCTGGCGCTGGCGGCGGTCACGTCCACGCGCACCGGCGCGATGGTGAAGACGTCGAAGCGGGATTGCGCCCCCGCCGGCGCGGAAAAAGCGCAGAGCACACCCAGCAGCAGCATCGCGCCGCGCCGCGCCGGCCAGCGTTTCAGGAGCATTGCAAACCGTTCCGGATCAAAAGTATTGTCCCCGTGCCGCGCTTTCCGCCGCGCGGTCATACCCTAAAACAGGCGAGGGCGCCATCAAGAGGCAAAATTACCGCGATGCCGGGGTCGATATCGACGCCGGCGATGCCTTGGTCGAGGCGATCAAACCGCTCGCCAAGGCCACGGCGCGGGCCGGCACGGAAGCGGGGCTCGGCGGCTTCGGTGCGCTGTTCGATCTGAAGGCGGCGGGCTACAAGGACCCGATCCTGGTCGCGACGACCGACGGTGTCGGCACCAAGCTCAAGATCGCCATTGCCACGGGACGCCACGATACGATCGGCATCGATCTCGTCGCCATGTGCGTCAACGATCTTGTCGTGCAGGGCGCCGAACCGCTGTTCTTCCTCGACTATTTCGCGACCGGCAAGCTCGACGTGCCGACCGGGCGCGCCATAATCGGCGGCGTTGCGCGCGCGTGCACCGAGGTCGGTTGCGCGCTGGTCGGCGGCGAGACCGCCGAGATGCCCGGCATGTATGCCGCTGATGACTACGACCTCGCCGGCTTCGCCGTGGGCGCGGTCGAGCGCGGCCAGGCGCTCGACGGCGGCACCGTCGCCGTCGGCGACGTCGTGCTCGGCCTCGAATCGAGCGGGCTGCATTCGAACGGCTTCGCGCTGGTCCGCCGCGTCGTAGAGACGGCAGGGTTGCGCTATGACGAGCCCGCGCCCTTCGCGCCGGGAGCGAGCCTGGGCGACGCCTTGCTCACGCCGACGCGCCTCTATGTGCGCGGCTGCCGCGCCGCCTTGGCGGCGGGCGGCGTCAAGGCCTTCGCCCATATCACCGGCGGCGGGCTCGTCGAGAACATCCCGCGCGTGCTGCCCGACGGCATGGCCGCCGAGCTCGATGCACGCCTCTGGCCGCTGCCTCCGGTGTTCCGCTGGCTGGCGGAGACCGCGGGCATCGCGCGCGACGAAATGGCGCGCACCTTCAATTGCGGCATCGGCATGGCAGCCGTGGTCGCGCCCGACGCGGTCGAGCGTGTCACGGCGGCGCTCCGCGCCGCAGGCGAGCGCGTCCACAGCATCGGCGGCATCGTCGCGCGCGCCGGCGACGCACCGGGCACGCGCATACTCAACATGGAATCGCAGTGGCCCGGCTGAAGGTCGCCGTGCTGATCTCGGGCCGCGGCTCGAACCTCCAAGCGCTGATCGACGCCTGCGCGCACCGCGCCTTCCCCGCGGAGATCCGGCTCGTGCTGTCGAACCGCAGCGATGCGCTCGGGCTCGAGCGCGCTGCGCAAGCGGGCATTCCGACACAGGTGATTTCGCACCGCGACTATGCGACGCGGGAAGAATTCGACGCCGCGCTCGACGCTGCGCTGCAGGCCGCCGGAATCGAGCTCGTATGCCTCGCCGGCTTCATGCGGCTTCTCGGCGAGACCTTTGTCGAGCGCTGGCGCGATCGGCTCGTCAACGTCCACCCTTCGCTGCTGCCGGCCTTCCGCGGCCTCGACACGCATGCGCGTGCGCTGGCCGCCGGCGTGCGCTTCACCGGCTGCACCGTGCATTTCGTGCGCGCCGCGGTCGATGACGGCCCGATCATCGTCCAGGCGGCGGTGCCCGTGCTGCCGGGCGACGACAGCGAGGGGTTGGCGGCACGCGTGCTCGCGGCCGAGCACCGCACCTACCCGCTGGCGCTGCGGCTCATCGCCGAAGGCCGAGTCCGCGTCGGCGATGACGGCCGGGTCGAGATCCGCGGTGCTGTCGCCGCGGCCGATGCGGTGCTCAATCCCTCGGCATGAGGTCGCGCGCCGCAAGCAGGAAGCTTGCATGATCAGAGCGGCCGCTGCCCTGCTCTTCTGGCTTGCCGTCCTGCTGCTGCAGAAATTCAACTGGCAGCTCGGCGTCTACAAGGCGCTGGTATTGGTTGCGCTGCTCGCGGCCGTGCCGTTCGTCGTCGCGCAGGCGCAGCGCCGCGGCGATGCTGCCGCCGACCACGCGCCGCGCCTGCTCAAGGCGGCCGCCCTGGTCCTGCTGCTGGCTCATGTCAGCTACGCCGTCACCAGGCTGCGTCATCCCTCGCTCATCGACGCCGCCAACGTCACCATCGCCGAAGGCCAGGGTCTGCGCGCCGGAAGCAACCCCTATGAATCGCGGTTGGATACGGAAGCCGAAGCGGTCACGCACGACGCGCGCTTCGCCGGCTACAAGTACCTGCCCGTCACGATCGCCGCCTATCTGCCGCTCGGCGGCACCCTCGGCCCGCGCGGCATCGTCCTTACCAATCTGCTGCTTCAGCTCGCGGTGGCCGCGCTGGTCTTTCGCCTCGGCGCGGCGATGGCGTCGCCGAGCGCGGGATGGCTCGCCATGCTCCTCTATCTGAGCCTGCCGATGGTGCCGTTTCAGCTCTTCGCCAAGGGCGCGCTCGATCTCGTTGCGGTGTTGCCTCTGCTGGCGTCGCTTATGCTGCTGGAGCGGAGCCCGGCGCTCGCCGGTTTGTGCGTCGGCTTGTCGCTGGCCGCAAAGCTGCTGCCCGGCGCGCTGCTGGTGCCCTGCGGCCTGCCCGACCGGCCGCGCGAGCGCCTGCTCTACGCAGCCGGCATCGCCGTCGGCCTGCTCCCGGTGCTGCCTTTCGCCATTTGGTCGCCCAGCGCGCTTTTCGACAACATCGTCCTGTTCAATCTGATCCGACCGGCGGATTCGACGAGCTGGCTCATCGCCGCGCCGGGCGCCCGGCCCGTGGTGGCGGCGGCCATGGCGCTGCTCTACCTCGCCTTCGCGGCCGATGTCTGGCTCCGCCCGCCCGCGCTGGCCCGGCGCTGCGGCATGGCCGTTGCCCTGATCCTCGCCAGCCTCATCGCCGCGCCCGCCGTGCATCACAATTATCAGCTCTGGTGGCTGCCGCTCGCCTGTGCCTTGCTCGGCGCCGCTTTGGCCGCGCGGCGCTTGCCAAGCGTCGCGCCTGCGGCTACCAACTCGCGGCTGGGATCAATCTAAGGGATCAGCGATGGCCATGGATCAGGAGCTGCAGCGCCACGTGGAGATGTGGCTCGGCTTCACCCGTCTGCTCAAATGGAGCATCGCCGGAATCGTCATCACGTTGCTCGTGCTGGGGGCTTGGCTGCTCTAGACTAGCAGCCGCGCCCGCGGGGACAGCGGCCGACCCGGCGTGGCGGCCGCTGCTGGCTGCGTGCTATTTCGCCGCACCGGTCTTCATCATGGCAGGGTTGAGCACATAAGTCCCAACCGACTCGCCCTTGGCCAAAGTGTGGCTCTTCATCGCCTTGAGCGCCTTCGGCCCGTCGAAATTGCCGCTGAGTTTGAGGCTCGGTACATCGAGGGCGTAGACCTTGAAGTGGTAGTGATGGACGATGGTGTCGTTCCAGGGCGGGCACGGCCCGTCATAGCCGCCGTAATTCCCCTTCATCGCCTCATCGCTGGCGAACCATTTCGTGTAGTCGTTGATGCCACGCAAGCCGAGCTTGGCGGGGCCGGGCGGCTTGCCGTGCGGCGTGACCTTGTCCGAATCGGCGCCTTCGTCGAGCGCGTTGACCGTCGCAGGAATGTCGACCAGCACCCAGTGGTAAAAATTCACCCGCTTGAGACTCTTGGGGATGGTCTTGCCTTCCTTGTTCACATTGGTCGGCACCGAGGGCACGTCGGGGTCGACGACGATGACGGCATAGGATTTCGTGCCCTTTGGCGCGCCTGACCAGGAGAGCTTCGGGTTCCTGTCGGCGCCGAGGGTGACATGGCCCTGCTGCGCCGGCACGCAGAAGGCATATTGCCCTGGGATCGCCTTGCCGCTCGCGCCATCGCCGACCGTCACCTTGAGCGCGGCCGCCGCGGCTGCCCCCGGTATCAGCAGCGCCGCCATGGTGATCGCGGCAACCAAAGACCCCTGAAGCTCCGACATCCCGTCCTCCTCTACCTTCGCTGCGGGCCGGCATTCTACGCCAGCGCATCGGTGGATGGAAAACCGGGCGTTGCGACAGCCTGACATAGCGAGTGCGGGCGCTGCACACTGGCCAAGCGGCGCCGGCACCGTTATGCTGCACCGCGCAAACGGCCAAGCCAATCAAGGGGGAAGACACAGTGTCCGGCAACCGTTGGATCCAACTGCTCCTCGGCATCATCGCGATGATGGCGATCTCCAGCCCACAATATACCTGGACCCTCTTCACCGGGCCGCTCAACCAAAAGCTGGGGACGACGCTCGCCCAGCTGCAATGGACCTTTTCGCTGCTGATCATCCTGCAGACCTTCCTCTCGCCGCTGCAGGCTTACTTGGTGGACCGCTTCGGCCCGCGCCTGCTGATTTCCGCCGGCGCCCTCCTCTCGGGCGGCGCCTGGGTGTTGGCGGCCCATGCCACCAACATCGAGATGCTCTACCTCACCTACGGCGTCATCGGCGGCTTCGGCACGGGCATCATCTATGTCGGCGTGATCGGGCTCATGGTGCGCTGGTTCCCCGACCGCCGCGGCCTCGCCACCGGGCTCGCCGCCGCCGGCTACGGCTTCGGCGCTTTCTTCACCAGCTTTCCCATCGATAGCATGATCAAGAGCTCGGGCTATGCCCACACTCTTATCGTCTGGGGGATCATCCAGGGCGTGATCGGCGTCGCCGCTGCGCTCGGCTTGCGCGTCCCGCCCGAAGGCTACCGCCCGCCCGGCCAGCTCCCGGCCGAAGCCGCGCGCATCGAGCTGCAGGCGCAGCGCAGCTACACACCGCGCGAGATGCTGCAGAACCCGATCTTCTGGCTGCTCTTCATCATGATGGCGATGATGTCGACGAGCGGCCTCATGGTGACCTCGAATGTCGGGCCGTTCGCGCGGGAATATAAGGTCGCCGAAGTCCTGGTGCTCGGCATGGCCGCGCTGCCGCTGTCGCTGACGCTGTCGCGCGTCACCAACGGCCTCACGCGGCCGTTCTTCGGCTGGGTGTCCGACCATATCGGCCGCGAGAAGACCATGGCCCTCGCCTTCTCGCTCGAGGCCGTGGCGATTCTGGTGCTGTTCGCCTTCATCGACCAGCCGGCCATGTTCGTCGTCCTCACCGGCCTCGTCTTCTTCGGCTGGGGTGAGATCTTCTCGCTCTTCCCGTCGACCTTGACCGACACCTTCGGCGCCAAATATGCGGCGACGAATTACGGGTTCCTCTACATCGCCCAGGGGGTCGGCTCGATCCTCGGCGGTCCCGCCGCCGCCTTCCTCAAGCAGCAGACCGGGAGCTGGACGGCTGTCTTCATCCTCGTCGCCTGCCTCGACGCCCTCACCGCACTCCTGGCGATCACCGTGCTTCGGCGCATGCGCGAGCGCCACCTGCGCACATCGCGGTGAACGTCAGGCACCGCTGCCGGCGATCGCTGCGGCGCGAATCTCGCTCAGCGATTGGCGGATGGTGAGCGCTTCGGGATCGATGCGCAATTCGATGATGGCCGGTCCGCCCGCCGCGCGCGCGCGCGCGAACGCGGCGGCGAAATCTCCGGTGCGCTCGACCACCTCGCCATGGGCGCCATAGGCGCGCGCCAGCGCGGCGAAATCGGGGTTGTGCAGATCGGTGCCGATGACGCGGCCGGGATGGTGGCGCTCCTGATGCATGCGGATCGTGCCGTACATGCTGTTGTTGACGATCAGCACGATGACGCCGAGCTTGCGCTGAACCGCGGTCGCCAACTCCTGTCCGGTCATCAGGAAATCGCCGTCGCCGGCGACGCAGATCACGGTCCGCTCCGGATGAACCACTTTCGCCGCAAGCGCCGCCGGAAAGCCGTAGCCCATCGAGCCGCTGGTCGGCGCCAGCTGCGTGCCGAAGCGGCGATACTGATGGAAGCGGTGCAGCCAGGTCGCGAAATTGCCGGCGCCGTTGGTGAAGATCGCGTCGGCCGGCACCTGCGCGTCGAGCCACAGCATGATCTCGCCGAGCTGAATCTCGCCGGGCGAGCGTAGCGGCTTGCGCCAAACGAGGTACTCCTCATGCGCCGCCGCCGTTTCCTTCGCCCAGGGCGGATCGGCGATCGGCACCAGCGCCGCCGCGGCGCGAGCGAAAGCGCGCGCGCTGGCGACGATCGGCAGCTCCGGCTGATAGACGCGGCCGAGCTCCTCGGGATCGGGATGGACGTGGACGAAGCATTGCTTCGGCGTCGGAATGTCGATGAGCGTGTAGCCGCCGGTGCTCATCTCGCCGAGGCGCGGGCCGACGGCGATCAGGAGATCGGCCTCCTGGATGCGCCGGGCGAGCTTGGGGTTGACGCCGATGCCGACATCGCCAGCATAGCAAGGGTGCGCGTTGTCGAAGCGGTCCTGGCGGCGGAAGACGCAGCCGACCGGCAGCTTGTTGGCGGCGGCGAACGCCTCGATGCGCGTCACCGCCTCGCCATCCCAGGCGCTGCCGCCGAGCAGCAGGAAGGGCCTCTTCGCCGCCATGAGCCGCTCGCGCAGCGCCGCCATCGGCGCGGCGCCCGGCCACGTCTCGACCGGCCGATAGGGCTGCGCGTCGCCGATTTCGGTTTCCTCGCTCAGCATGTCCTCGGGCAGCGCCAGCACCACCGGGCCCGGGCGGCCGCCGGTGGCGACGGAAAAGGCGCGGCTCAGGAATTCCGGGATGCGGCCCGGATCGTCGATCTGCGCCACCCATTTGGCGAACTGGCCGAGCATGCGGCGATAATCGACCTCCTGGAAGGCTTCGCGCTCCACCGTGTCGCGCGCCACTTGGCCGATGAAGAGGATCAGCGGCGTCGAATCCTGCATGGCGACGTGGAGGCCGGCGCTGGCA
>Ga0073928_10003622_pt1 | contig 24047 bp, 15 predicted proteins | sample PaiPotPPA55metaG_FD_76969 | JGI IMG/M metagenome (GOLD analysis project Ga0073928, IMG submission 76969) | Iron sulfur acid spring bacterial and archeal communities from Banff, Canada, to study Microbial Dark Matter (Phase II) - Paint Pots PPA... ...
CGCGAACCGGATTATCCTCGCAAATCCAATCTTCCAGGCATTCAGGAAAAAGGGTGCTCTGCCCGCGATCCATCCCCTCAACAAAGCGCTTCATCCGATCCCTCCGCAAATCGCGCAGGAATCGTACCGCAAGAATCACATCGACCCGCGCGTTTTTACACAGCCAGGGTCGACTCCGGTCTCTCGCCGCGTTCCGGGCGGAGGCCCGCTTATAGGCGGAACCTGGAAAACACGGGGAGGACGTAATACCGCAGATAACGCTTTCGAGGCGAACATCATGCAGCGTCGTGGAAATCAGGCCTAAACCGAATAGAGCTACTGTTCCAAAACCCTATAAACGGAGGCGCGGCCAATCTTAAGACGTCGCGCAATTTCGCTCGCCCCGATTCCTTCATTAAATAGATCGCGCACGGCCAAACGATCGATCGTCGGTTTGCGTCCCTTATAGACATCGCCCTTGGATTTTGCTCGCTCAATTCCGTCACGCTGGCGGGCTTTAATAAAGCCCAATTCCATTTCCGCTACCATCCCCAGCACCGTCAGCACCATTTTGCCCATGGGTCCGTCGGTCGAAATGCCGGGTTCAAGAATGCGCAAGAATGCGCCTTTTTGATCGAGCTCGTAAACGAGGTTAAGGACGTCGCGGGTTGAGCGCCCCAGCCTGTCGAGCTTGACGCACACCAACACGTCGCCGGGGCCGATGAATTCCAACAACGTCGCCAGCTGGTCCCGGCCTTCCCTGCTTTTACCGGAGAGTTTTTCTGTGCGGACGACCTGGCTGCCTTTAGCTTTTGAACCTGGGTATCCGTCGATTGATCAGAGGAGCTAACCCGAGCATATCCATAAATTGCCATGGTGCTTTCAATGCCTTGTTTGGGTTTTAACCCTTTACAAATAGCGTATTATAATACAAAACGCAACCCTAATAAGACTTATTTTCTGTATTACGGCATCGTATTGCAAGTGTATACCCATTTAAGACTAGAATTTCCTTCTTATAGATCCTTTGCCCTGGCCAAAAAGGCAAAGGTCCGCCTGTCTTTTAATCGAGCGTTGATTGCGCAGCGGTTTTCAGTTCTTTCGGCACCGAGCCGCGTCGGAGTTGTTGCCGGTGCCATTCTGGGAAATGGCTCAGCAGCTGCTCGAGTTGAGATCCCCGTGACGCAGCTCACTCCATTCGCCTAAGCTCAATCCAGGCCAAGAGGCGCCAGGACATTGTCACAGACCCCGAAAGCAATCCCCTGTGAATGAGGTCCCGACGCAGCATGTCTGGTATCGTTGTGTTGACGAGTTCTGCCCGGGTGGCAGGCGTCGATACGGATTCGGATGCCGGGGATAAGCTGCCGAACGATGCAGTCAAGGGTTCAATCGCTTTGTTGCGCTTCCCTTGGCTGTCTAATCCGATCGGGATTATCCGCTGAACAAATCGCTGAGCAGAGTCCTGAAGTGAAACATGCCAGACTGTAAGGATACCGTTTGCATCTTCGCCAGACGCGGCTAGAGCTCGTGCGCTGCCCTCAAGTCGCCGATCCTCGTCCAAGAGCTGCTTTACAATGGGGTATTCCAACCCGAGCAGAGAAATTTGCTCGTCTTCTTTTGCCACCTCTCGATCCGTCGTTATGGCAATCGGTAATTTGCCATCCTTTAGTACCTGAAAGCGAGTGTCGGAGATCCGGATACACTTTCCGCCCCTACGCGCCAGAGCCGCTTGAAAATACCGAAGCAAGCGCGCCATTCCCTCTCCGCCGTCGTCCATCTTCTTATATTCGTCGAGCCGAAAACCCTCCAAGTCTTGGAAGAGCTCCCATACGATCTGTCGCGCAGCACGGGCATTATCGATCGCGACCTCCAGTTCCTGGCGGGTCCGAACCAATCGTGGGTCACGGACTCCGTCTTGGTACAGTTTGTCGTAGGACAATCGCTCGGAAAGTTGACCGAGAATTTGTCCACGCAGGTCTTCTGCCACCTGACCAAATTCATCAACCTTGCCGAGCGTCTTAGCAATTTCCAAAAGTTTTCCTTCCAAAAGCAGATATATTTGGCCCTCAATCGTATCTGCCGATACGAGGTTATAAACTTGAGCAGTGTGGACCTGACCGTAGCGGTGAATGCGACCGATACGTTGTTCCAAGTCCATTGGGTTCCAGGGAAGGTCATGATTGAAGAGCACGCGGGCGAACTGCAAGTTGATGCCTTCGCGTCCTGCCGCAGTACATATAAGAACGCTTGGCCCATCGGGACGCTTGAACCGGCGCTCGGCGGCCATCTTCGCGCCGTGGTCACCGCCTTTGAGTACGTCCACGCCAGCCATCGGGAACGAATTGTCAATCGCTGCCTGCAATGAATCGACGCTCCCAAGGTACGTGGTGAAAACAACGATCTTTTCGCGCGGATGAACAGCCCAAAGATCGCTAAGGGCTCGAAGTAATTCCCTAGTCTTGCTCTCCTCGACCTCAGGAATGAGCTTTAGCAGATCACGAATTCTCTGCCGCTCAGCGGGAAGAGCGACTGAAACCAGCATTGCAGCGGAATCTTCGTCGGCTGCTGTGTGACTCTCCCCATCGTCCAGTTCGGCTTCTAGTTTCTCGCCGAGCTTCCGAAGGAGCTTTACACGCGCATCCGCCAGCAATCGTTCGACCTGTGCACGGCCGAAGGGGTCAATTGGGAGACTGAACATCTCGTGGAAGGTGAGCCGAGCGTCAGACAGGGCGCGTTCACGCCCTTCTACGTTAAGCTTCTGGTCACAGATAATCGCTTCGTGAATCGTAAGATTTAGCAACCGACGGCGTAACGTCGCGCGGACGGCAGCAAAGCTTGAGGCCGCAATTTTTTGAAAGATAGTCATAACGAAGCCGAGGGCTCGGCCCTTGTTGCCCGAAGCTTCGGCGAGATTGTAACCGTCTCGCAGGTAATCAAGTAGCGCTTCGTAGAAGCGAATCTCCGGTTGGGAAAGACGAAATGCCGCCGTATGAACTTGGCGACGGGAAAAGAGCGGATTGCCGTGAGCGTCACAAGCGTCGGCCTGGGTTCGCCTAAAGACAACCGAATTCAGGCGATGGCGGTTATGGAGCATGTCGGCAGTGTTAAGGAACAGAGACGGGTTGAGTAACCGTATCAACATCCAAAACCGAAAGTGGTCACCCTGATGAGGTGTTGCTGACAGCAATAGAAGATCGCGACTGTGGTCGCGCAGTGCCTCTGCAAGTTTGAAATTCTGTGTCTTGGTCACCTTGGTTCCCGCTTGGTAGGCCGTCAAATGATGCGCCTCGTCAAAGACGATTAAATCCCAACGCGGAGCCTCCAATAATTTCTTTACGCGGGTGGGCCGCTTAAGTGTGTCGATGCTAGCGATCAAACGATTGTGCTTGGCGAAGGCGTTGGACTTGCGGTCGGTAACATCTCCTTCGCTACCAAATACCTCGAAATCGAGATGAAAGGTGTCGTTTAGCTCTCGGCGCCAATTATTCACCAAGCCAGCAGGAACGACCATCAACGCTCGCGTCAATTCGCCGCGCGATGCCAATTCACGTAAGACCAGCGCGGTCTCGATCGTCTTGCCGAGGCCAACGCTGTCAGCGATGAGAAAACGACGTGGAGAAGCATTGGCAATGTTGTGGGTCAATACGATTTGATGCGGCAACAAATCCACCTTGGCAGCCGTCAACGTGGCCGAATTCTCTAGAAGTGGAAGCTGCTCGGCTTCCAGCGCCAGCCACAAACGTCCCAACGCTTCAGGCGTTGCGGGTCGAACATTCGAAATAACTTCTTCGTCCCAGGTCAACGCACATATGAGACTCGGCGCCGACACCAGCCGCTCGCCGTGTTTCTGAAAAAACACGCGGGCGTAACCGCCGGGCTCGGCACCTATAAAAACACCCGTACCTAGTTCAGGATGGGTAACGCGAGATCCGGCGGGGAGGTCAGGAAACCCGGACGACATGAAAACCACCGATATCCTTTGTGCTCTCGACAATCAGCTTATAAACGCCGTTACCGGTTGCGGCTCCATTCCAGATGCCCCTTGTCAGGCAAAGCTTGATGTCCCTGTCCATTCCCCTTCCGAAGTACACCAGGTCGTCTGATTCATTGAGCTGAAAGAGCTTGCTTGGTCCGTCCATGCCGAACACCAGCCCAACACCGTCCCAATGGTTGCTCCACATACGGCAAAGAGGCAGGATGTTCGCGCGCAACCACACATAGGCCGTGTCCGAGTCGGGCATCAATTCCAAGACGGTTTGCAAGCCACCTACGAGGACCGTCCTGCCGCCGCCGGGTGGCGATTCAGGCAGGCCGTGGCGCTGCCAGTGCAAAACAGTGCGGAGCGGCACGGCTTCGGTACCGGTGATAAGGGCAGCGAGGAGATCTGGTGACCACACGATGCTGCATCCGCGGCGCTTCCAGCTGTTCGCTGTCATCTCTTGCATGGTCATAGCCCTTGTACAGGCAATCGTAACGAAATTACTCGCCCTCATCCCAGTCGTTAAACAAGCTAAGCTGCCGTTCTACTCTGCTGGCTGCTGTCGCAATTTATCTAACGTCTGGCGAAGAATCGTGCGCGCCAATGTTGAGGCTGCTCGAAGCTCGAGATCGGGAGACATTTTGGCGTACCATTCCAGTACGGCATCGACGCTTCGACGGACCATCCACGTATCCTTCGACAGCTCCTGTTCCAGATTAACGCCACTGTTGGGTTTGGCTGCCCCGATGAGAAAGTGCGCCTGATCGATTTCCGTTTTCATTTCCCGTCGAGGTCGCTTACGAAAATCTTGGAACCGTTGCTGAATTGGAATTGCTGTTACCACGCGATTGCGTTCCTCCACCAACCCGCGATCCTCGAAGTCCCGCTGGCGAATGGTCGTGCCAAATAGGCTCTTGCTAACATCGTCGGCGGCTCGTGACGGTCTGGGAGTAAAGAGGCGCAGATACTGATACGCGACCGGCTGAACTATCGCCGGCGGATTGCCGGACGCGTCTCCGGTGCCCTCGTCGAGCAATTGGTTGATTCCGCCAAGAGCGTGACGGATGGAAAGTGGTTCGTCAGCGGATGTGAAGACTTGACCGTAGTGACGGCTGTAGAACTCAAGAGCTTTACCCCGAAGGATGACGCGTATGTCCACGTCAGAGAGTTCGTTGGCCTTGTACGCAGCCAACAGAAGTTTGAGACGACTCAATTCGGACTTGACCCATTGCCGCATCTTCGCCCAGCTGGCCGCCGTCGGTTCAGCCAGCCGTTTGCGACAGACATGGATGATGTCGTACTCGGTTCCCTTTGCGCCGTATTGTCCGCCTTCACCTTTCTGCTCATCGCTGGCGATGGGAAAGGTTTGCTCAAGAAGAAAACCGGCCTCGAAAAGGCTGTCTAGAACAATCGCCCACTGTGCTTCTTCACTGTGATGGAAGGTAAACGCCAGCAAGCCGCCATCCTTAAGCACGCGACAAGCTTCCGTCCAACATGCCGTCAGGCGCACCTTGTAATATTCATTGGCTTCGTCGTCCGACAGCAGACGAGGAGCTAGAGCCTCTTGTGCCTGCGGCGTTTGCGCGGGATCAAAGAATTCTGGATAGGTGTTGCATAAAGGAAGTCGAAGCCAAACGTGAAAGAAATTTGCGAGATCTGAGTAGAAGATGTTGTCTCCAAATGGCGGATCTGTGATTACGAGGTCGAATGATCCGTTGGCGTAAAGGGGCAAATCTGATGACGAGCCACAATGCAATTGTGCTCCGGCACAAAGTGCGTCGCCGGGTTGGACCTTTGCACTCCGAGTAACACCAGCTTCGCTGTGTAGGTAAAGCTCATTTGGCTGTCGACACCACGACAAGCCGTCAAGAATTGTTTGCGAACACGAGGTCCAGGTACCGTAGCCAAGCTTGCCGCAAAGGTTGTTCTCTACTGTCCTTGCCTTTGGTGCGTAATTTGGATTGGACATGAACGGAGCAATTTTGTCGTACGTCTGATGCCAGATTACGAACATGTTCTGCATTCGCACATATTGCTGAAATGCTCCAAGAGCTTGCTCTTTCACCTGCTTGGAGACTTTCCCACTTTGGATAGCCTTCAAGAGTGATGCTAACAAAAGCAGCTGCCGAGAATTGAACATCTTCCACCAGTGCGTATATCCCTGCTTCGGCAAAGCGAAGTTGGCATGGTGGGTCATGTAACTGTAGGCAATCTCTTGTCTCGGCCAGAAATCCGCGAGATCGGTATCCCGACGAACACTCCATTCTTGCTCTGCTCTCACGAGCCGGCGTTGGTCACTGCCGGCGAGCTTCGCGAAGAAGCGACCGCCATAGATTTGGCCCTCGGCATCGCAATCTGCGCAATAGCCCTGAGTCGCGTACACGGCAACTGGGGCACCGTGTCCGAATTTTTCAACTGACTCGCGCACGTCCTGTTTTTGACCGCATTTGCCACAGGTGAAGTGCGATTGCTGCGGAATAGTACCGCGACGGGTATCGATGCGCCGTCCGTCCGCCAGCGTTATGAATTGAGGCAAGCCATACTCTTTGCGATCGATTGCATCGGCTTCGTCTGCTTGCTCCTCACCACCTGTCTCGTCCTCGTTCTGGAAAATAGGAGCCGCTTCGACCATACCAAGATGCGATGTATCTTCCGCCAGTTTGATCCGACCACGAACTTCGATAAGTCGAAGGTTTTCTAGCCTTTGTTCATACCAGCGACTCGTGGCCTCCACGGTCGCGTCTGCGTATCCGCCAAGCTCTGCATCGTTGATGAGTCCTGGAGCCCCATTGAGCCAATCCGGGTCGATCAACAGAAAACTGTAGACATGCTTCGTGCTGTTCCGCGGCGGCTCAATCTTAAGATGCTTCTTGTTAATTTCCGCGCGCCGCGTGGCACTGGAGTGCTTGCTGAGCACATCACGAAGATATTGACCTGCAAACTCTCCACATTTGGGGCACTTGAGACCCGATTCTGAACCGACCATCTCGTAAAGTGCCTTCGCCCGCTGGAGCATATCCGCAGGAGTTGCTGTAATCCTTCAAACGCTGTGCGAATGGTTGCGACAGCTCTGAAAAGGCCGCTTCAGATTCAAGTACGACTCGCTCGGCCCCTGGAGCCATCCGGACAGCCCCAAGCTCGGCATGAAAAGATGTCTTGCATGCTTTGCAAGTTAGCTCGATGTACTTAACTCCGAGCTTCTTTTCGGCAATCACAGGAGAGCGGAAGATGGGTGTTCTGTGACCGCACCCAGGTCGTGAGCATGCCGTGTTTGGCCCAGAAAGTGTAGATGACCTCTGGTCCCTCATACCGATATTGCTTTCGCTCCTCCGGCGCGACGCTGAGTGGATCGAAATCCGTCTGCATCCTTTTGTCGTCAGACGGATCCTCCGTCCCGCCATCGTAATACCAGCGACCACCATGCCCGCGTGGGCATTCTGTGGCGTAGAATGGTTGTATTGCGGGTTTGACCTCAGACTCAATATCCTCAAAGAACTCGCGGGCTTCATCAGGGTCGGCACAGGCGAGTTCATTTTTCACCACGAACCAGGCAACTGGATTCAGGTCAACGCCCGCAACTTGGAATCCCAAACGTGAACCCTCAACCAAGGTGGTTCCGCCACCCATGAAGCAATCGAGCACCTTTAGATGCTTGAAGCTTCCGGCCTTCTGGTGATTGGCATAGTAGACATCCCAGACAGCTCTTGCGGATTCCGTTTCATCCGGAAGAGGAATGCCGTCCGTGTCAACGGCCGAAGAACCGTCCGGATTCTTGCGGAGGGGAGCCTGCATAGCGGCTGCAATCAACATGGCACGGAAGACGCTGCTTCGACGACGCGCCCACCATTTGCTCATCTGATAGATAGGTTTCCCAGCGTTGCCCTCCAGCTTAGACAACGCATTAACTGGGACGATTGGAAAGTCCACTTCCAGACACGTTTTTGCGCGTTTTGGATTTGAGAAATCCGGAACCAAAACCCTGATTGGCTTCCCTAAGTTCGTCGGACCAACACCGTCAACGGTTCGTTCAGATGAAGCGTATTTCGATTCACCTAGCGGAAGCGTCTTCTGCGCGTCTAGGTCGATGCCGGGAAAGGTCTGTTGTTCGGCGGTACGCTTGGGAATGCTCATTCGAGTCATTTCGCTGGAAATTCTATGAAAGGTACCACTGCTTCGAGTAGCGACAGCCCTCCGTGGCAGAGGTGCGGAAACCCTCCTTGTACAGCCCATTTTCGTTGCCCGAGAACGACCAGTTGACCATTGTGTCGACCGATCAACGGCGGCAAGTTCTGACGCGGCCAAGGTGAATTTTGGGTTTCTGCGGCATATCGTTTCGCGCCAACACACTTCTCAGCAAGTGGACTGTCGCGGAGTCTTTGATTTCATCAGAAAAGAAACGGCTGACTGCGTATCCGTGGTCGGAAGTGATTACGAGCCGCCGACCCTGGCGAATTCGGTCGATGAACTGCCAAAATTCTGGCGATGAAATTTGTTGCTTCGTTTGTAAAGCCACGATGTCGGGTCCGTCATCTTGGCCGGCATGGAGGTGAATTAGGGGTTCGTCGGGCCACTTATGCCACAGGAATAGCCGGGGTTTGGAGGGAACTATGGGCGCACAATCCGCAAAGGGAACATCAAGTACGTCGGTATGTACGTCGGTGCCGCTGAAAATGAACGTTGCTGGAGGCTGGTTGTTGAAAAGCTTCGACCGACCAGAGATGCCGAGTGCCGCGGCAAAGCGGTCAGTATCGGAAGGAACTTGAGAACCTAGCGCTTCAACGCGAGAGGGGGCGAGCCCGCGATCTTTGGCTGCCGCCACGATGATCGGTAGTTCTCGCAAAGACAGAGCGTCCAGTAGTAAACCGTCTGGTCATTGGCATTCTCGACCAGAAGAGCGGTGCGTCCAATTTTGCGGCTTCCAAAAAAAAAGAATACGAGTATCTAATTGAAAGCTAGAGCTGACTTGGGTTGCGCAGCCGCCGATCAAGCGGGGAAAGCACTGATCACATTATTGGGCGAGATACCACAGAGCACGAAAGCCACTAGCGTCATCCCATCGCCGCTGGCGCGTAAACCCCAAACCATGAAGCCTCCAGCCGGCGCGGACCCTGCGCGATGGGACGCACATAGAGATCGCCGTGGTGCGGCTCCTCGCCGGATGCGGGAGATTCAAAGTGAGGTGGTGGAAATTTACTGACCGGGCGCGCCGTCAGGCCCGTTTTGTTAGGTTGGGGACTCATAAATCGAGCTTGTCGCGTACGGCCTCCTCAAAGTCCGCTTACCGTCCCCGCCAAAAAGGGACATACCGTACGATGGTGATCCTCGTGCAAAGGTAGCCTGGAAAAGATGGCGTGGTGAACGCGCTCCTTGGCCGCGCGGGCGCAGATTGAAGCATGGGTGGAGGCTCCTGGAATGGGCCAGTCGATGCCCAGTCAGGAAATTTCGCCTATGTGGCAATTCCTGAGACCCGTACGGTTCATGCGGGTATGGAAAAACCCTATGGCGCTCTTATGCAGGTGGTTTCGACATTCGGCTTGAGCCTGCCACCGCACTTTTGTACGCTACAAATGCATCTCGACCCCGATTTTGAGCATCTCACTTTATGGTGACCAGGGCAAACGAGCGCGTCAACTGCGTGCTTGCTTTTCAGCGGGAGACTTGATTGTCTTTTACGCTGGCCTGTTCGATGGCGGAGCGAGACTCGTCTACGCAATCGTCGGTATCTTCGTGGTCGAAGACTTTATTCTCGCGGCTGATGTTCCGATCAATTCCCGGGCACATCAATGCGGCTCGCGAACGGGGACTGCACCTGTGAGCGGAAGTTGGTGGATGGGCGTTCCGAATTCTGGGCCATGCTTCGCGCTCGAATGGACACGAAGCAGATTCAGGCGGTGACGCCAGAAATTTACCCCGTGCGATCGGACGGACAGGCGGTTCGTTCGATCGCTCACAGGCGAGTTATCGTGCGTCCCGCCCTCCTTGGGCTGCACCATTCCACGTCCACTCGCGCGAGCTTCTTCGTTCAGATGGCGTCCAAACAAAAAAAAATATTTTCAAATTAAATTACCGGTTTAGCTTCCAATGAGCCGTTATCGAGATAGGGCCTGGATCAGTTCTCGAGGGCAGAGCCAGACGAGATTAAGCACTGACGAAAAAAGCGCAGCTTACCAGTGTCGGCTGACCTCTTCAGTTAAACGCGGGCGGTAAGCCGACCCCACGAAAGCTCTACGGAGAAGTCTCCAAGGTCATCCCAACCATGGGGTGTACTTCGGATAAGTCGAGCTATTCCAAATGCGCCTGCAAAATCGATGTCCTGGAGCAAAGGTAGGCGAGCAAATGATTAAGTGTTGCGCTTGGGGATCGTAGCAATGGCCTGTTTCACTTTGAACGGAGCCATTGGTCAGGCACCATTCGACATTCGACTCCAGGCCGCCGCCAAAACTCCAGTTGCGCGACAAACTCCGCAGGGCGCCAATCCGCTGTGGGGAATTCCCATCGGTTCACTTTCCGCCACGCGTGAGCTTCCGCGTCCCGGCGCCCACCTGCCTCGCCACTGGGCCCTGTGCCGGTTGCCGAAGCCCCGCCGCCCAAGCTGGCAGAACCCGAGCAACCTCCTTTCACACTGGCCGGAACCGCGATCGGCAAGCCGCAAAATGTCGCGCTCATTCTCGAGCAAACGACGAAAAATCTCGTTCGTCTGCATGTCGGTGAAGGCCTCAGGCTGGTATTTGCGTTCCGTCGATTTGCGGGCCATGACACTTGAGAAAAATAGCCAGACCGTGACCCTAATTCTCCCCGCGCATGTTTCGGTACGATAGTGTGAGCTAGGTGTTTAGTCCCGGCATTTGGTTCGGGGGAGGAGGGTGTCCTTTTGCTTTGCCCGCATCGAACCAAGTGACGCGGGTAAATCCGCACGTCTCGGTCCCTCGCCGCATTGTCTTGCTGAGCTTCTTGATGAATATTGCTCAAACTTGGCTCCGCCCCGGCGGGCTGTGTCGGGAGTGAGACTGAAATGGATAGATCGCGGCCAATCGTTTTCCTGATGACTTTGCTACTGGCCAACTGGCTCGGCCCCGCCGCACGCGCGGCGGATGCCGCATGGGATTTCTGTGTGAGCGTCAATCCCGACAACAGAATCGCGGCATGCACGCAAGTGATCGCACGCGGCGCGACGCTGAGCGCGCATGATCGCGCCATGGCCTATGCCTATCGTGGCGATGCCTATGCAACCAAAGCGAATCACGACCGCGCCATCCAAGACTGCAACGAGGCAATTCGGCTCGATCCGAAATATGCCTATGCCTATACCGTTCGTGGCGCTTCCTATGCCAACAAGGCGAATTACGACCGTGCCATCCAAGACTACAACGAGGCAATTCGGCTCGATCCGAAATATGCCCATGCCTACACCGTTCGCGGCATATCTTATGCCAACAAAGGGGATTACGACCGTGCCATCCAAGACTACAACGAGGCAATTCGGCTCGATCCGAAATATGCCCTGGCCTATACCCGCCGTGGCGATGCTTACTACAACAGGCACGCCTACGCCGAAGCCCGCGCCGACTATGACCGGGCGCAGGCCGTCGACCCAATTAACAGCAAAGCCGCGCAAGGACCCGATTTGGTCCCCGTCTTGTGTCGCGGGGAATATGGAAATCGGTCGCGTCCAACCACGTCCCCAATAAATTTCCATATAAGAAATTCAAGTACGAACACCATTCGCGTTTACTGGATAAATTTCGAAGGGCGAAGGCAGTGGTATGCAGACATTTTGCCAAGTCATGACTATAACGTACGTTCTTATATATATCATCTTTGGGCCATAACGGACGTGGAAGATAATTGTCGTGTGTTATTAATCTCAAACAAGGAAGATATTGACACTGAAATAGGAGACTGAACATGGGCCCAACAAAATATGTCAAAGCCCTCAGTCGCTCTCTTGGTCAGAACGGGACGAAATCGCCGACCATGTCGTTGCGGGCGAACCATGGGGTTTGGCGGCCTTCCGTGGCCTCGACCACTGCGCGCTTGACACTGGCGTAGAGTTCGGAAGCTTCGATCGCGCCATTGTGGTTGCGATCCGTCTTTGGGTCTGAAAAGGGCGGCGATGACCGCCGAGGTGAAAACTCCGCCGCCGTGATCGACGGATTCCTCGGATTCCTCCCGTCCCTTTGACGCGGAAAAAATCAAGATGCCGGGCGGCGCGCGGTCGAGCAGCGCGCTCACAGACGCGTCATTGGTGGCGAAGAAATCCGTGCCTGCCGCGCCGCTGTTGCAGGTGTCGAGAAAGACCGCGATCCGCGAATGCGCTTTCGCCAGCGCGCTCGAAAGATCGCTCCAGCGCAGCGAGGTGTGCTCGACGTCATCGACTCGCGTCACTGACGTCGCGAGATAATAGTTTTTGTCCGCGGCCCGCACGCCATGACCGGCGATGAACAAGAGGACGCTGTCGCCGGGCTCGGCTTTGGCGATTGTGTCGTTGAGTTTGGCAAGAATTGCATCGCGGGTCGCCTCGGCGTCGCGCAAGAGCGTTTGCGAGACGATCTCGACCGATGTTCCGGCGTTATCCTGCAGGGTTTTGAGGAAGCGCGTGGCGTCGCTGCCGGCGAATCGCAGCTGCTGAATCCTATCGTCATCATAATGGTCGATGCCGACGCTGACGATATGCACGCGGCGGCGGGTGCCGGGAAATAGCCCTGCGTCAAAGGTCACGGACTGAGCAAAGAGTCCCGAGGGCCCGCGCGCGAGAAACGCGACCCAGCGCGCGCCTGGCAAACGCTTGGCGCTCACGTCAGCGGTCTTCGCATCGGCCGCCACGGGCATAACGCCGGTCATCAACCCGTCTTGGTAGATGCGAATTTCATCGACCGGATCGCCGCCCAAGACTTCTATTTTCGCAGCGATGGAGTCGGCCGTGAAGGCCGGCTTCACCCTGATTGAAGGCGGGAAGTTTTTGACCACGGGTGGCTTGAACTCTTCTCCGGCCAAGGCGCGTTTCAAAAGATCGTTCTCATGAAAGAGCTTATGAAATTGATCGAGCGTATATTCGCCGCTGCGGCCAGGGAAGCGCAAAGCGACGTGACTTGCGCCTTCGGCGGTTGAATCGAACTGGCCGGAGGGAGTCCAGACAACAACTTCGTCGTCGACAATGCGGCCGGAAAGGAGAACTTTCACTTTTGTGGAGTCGGGCGTCAGATGGCCTTCTACATCTTTCTGTGCAGGCCGCAGCGCAATCACCTGAAAGCCGCCGTCTGTGTCGAGTTTCACGACCGTCCTGAGGTCCTTGGAAACCGAAACGCGTTGAATGACATCCGGCGAAGGAATGCCCTTGAAGGCGCTTTTCACCTTTCGCTCTTCGACGTCATAAATCGCTAGCGCGTTCTCTCGTTGTGGCCAGATAACCAGGTAACGATTGAAGAAGAGTTCCGCTGAAAAGCCACATTTTGAATTATCAAAAAAGCAATTCGATACCAATTCTACATGGTCAGGATCGATCCTGCTCAAATCTAAAAGTTGACCGGGCCGGCGGCTATCATATAAACTGACATATTGTTCAATGAAGCCGTCTCCGCCGCCCTCTGAAGCTAACAGGGTGAGCCTGAAGCCTTCCGCTTGAACGGTGGCGAGTGGTTCGCCCGCGTTTTCTGGCGCACCCTTGATCTGTTTGAGCTCAGCTGATTGATCAAGCTTCAACAATGGCGCGCCAGGGTTAATCTCGACGCCGAAAAATTTAAGACGCTGGTCTCTGCGTAAAGCGAGTTCAGCTTCGGGCAAATTGACATTGCCAAGTCCGCGGCTGGCGACGCGCAATGGGTCATTATTGAGATGCAGGCCTTGCGCATCGCCTTTCGTGACAAAAATCGGCCCCACCACGAAGCGTTTTACCGCCGCTGCAAATTTCTTATCATCAGCATCATACGTAAGGAGATGGGTGAATTTCAGACCATCGATCATTTCCCAACGCTCGGGCTCGGCGAAGGGAACGACCCGCGCGGCAATCAACAAATCCCTTAACTCCATTGATCGATCGTTGTCGCCTGACCGATCGTCTTCGTCCGTTGTACGAATTGTGAGGCTCGATGCACCCTTCCACCTATTGCCTTTGTCGACGGAATTATCGAAGACAGCAATATTGTTTTCTAAATCAAGCCTGAAGTTGTCGGAAAAACTTTCCCTTGAGCAACAGGGCACGTCCGCTGCGTATTTTTCCTCAGAGTTCAAATCTTTTTCGTCAAGCAGATTCAAAATGGAACCGTCCTCGGTGCCTTCGCCTGCAGCGTCGTGCGCGATAAGGAAGCTATCGCGATCATCTCAGGCTAATTCGATATTCCCCCTCCAGTCAGTATCCACACGCTGACGCGAAACCTTGCCGTCGATGCTGTCACTGATCGCAAAATTGTTTTTTACGGTGGCAATGATAAACCTGCCCGTTGGCGAAAAGCGCGGCTCCTTACCAACCTCATCGGCGAGTTGCGCGCCCGACGCGGCATCAATCAATCGATAGCGCGGGCCATAGATTTCGAGACGCCGTGTGCCGTCTGGCGAAGCAATGATCTGATCGGGTTTCGCTAAATCAAAACGGTCGGCGATGACGATTTCCGGAGCGCCGGGCTCCACCGTCAGATCTAAAGTCACCGGCGCAGAATCGGGGTTTTCACCGCATTGCGTGTAGCCGATGATCGCCGCCGAGACTTTGAGTGGTCCAGCAATGAGCGGCCTGATCTTGACCTCGCCGCTCTGTGGCGCGCCCTTCACATGCAGCGGAATGATGACGCGGGTTTGCCGCAAAAATTGTTTGATGCGGAACGGCGCCTTCGCTTCGGGCGTCAGCGCATAAAACCCCGTTCCTTGGAAACGCACGGGCGCATCCGCGGCAAGAACGAGATAGGCGGGCCCAAGAGGCGGCGCTCCGCTCGCCTTCCATGTGAAGGCGCGAAGGCTCTCCGCCTGGACCGTCAGCCCATCGGGAACGGAGACGGAAAGTCCTCTGCGCAGCCGAGCCAAAGTTGCCGAAGCCACATCACAGGGCTGATCCGCCCGCCCGATGAGACGAATGGGATTTGGCAGCTGCTGCACGGTCCCAATCGGCCCCTTTGGCCGTGCCGGGACTTCTTCCTGTGGCTTCTGGTCCGATGGGGGCTGAGGTTTTTGTTCCGCCGCATGCTGCGGCTTCAGCTCCGGCGCCTGCTGGACGGGAGCCAGGTAAGTGTGGCCTTCAAATTCGGCGATCCGGCGCAAATAAGATTGTTCTATGCAGGCGGCGTCCGCGCCGCATTGGTTGCGCGCGGCTCCCCAATCATATTGCCGGCGCTTCTCTTCCTCGGCACCGGTTCCTTTGAGCTTCGCCATTTTGGCCCAAAAAAGATTGGCAAGCTGAAGATCGAGATTTATGAGTTGGGGTGAGCCGCATATGGTCTGCGAGGTGTCGCTCTTCGCCTTGTGGCAATCAAAACTCGGTTTACCGGCAATGGTAATGACGCGATTTTGTGTGGCTGGCAGGGCGCTTTGATCGGCTGCAGACCGCCCTTGCTCTAGCTGCCATGACTGGGATTGCCCCGGAAAATCACCGAGGCGACTGCGATAGATTTGTTCCAGGCAAGAGGTGTTTGCGCCGCATTTTTTGCGTGCAGCCAAAAATTCCTTTTGGTGGCGCTGCGAGACACTGGAGGCAGAGCCAGAATGACTGTCTGACCAAGCGCGATAGCGGTTTGCAAGCTCGCTATCGAGCCGGCTCAGAGTTTGGGAGGCACAAATCGCCTTCTCCCCAGGAACGCGCGCTTTAAAGCAATCAAAGCTCGGTCTTGCGTCTGTTGTCATGCCGCTTTGCGCTATGGAACCGCCGTTTCTTTGATTCACAATGCCTGTAATGGCGGGTTCGCGCGTAGGCGTCAGGGAACCAATCGCTGTTTTCGGAATGCAAGTCGTCTTATTGACGTTATAGGTATATCCGGCACATGACGGATCGGTAAGACAAAGGTTTTCGCATTCCTCGACGCGGGCTATGCCATGTACCCACTTCGCGTCGTTCCCCGGCGCGTCCACGTTCCTATATCGAGTTACCTTTGTGCCATCCGAACCGCCCTCCGCCTCGTTGCGAACGCCTCCGGTTCGCCGCTCCACGACGCCGGTGATGGCCGGATCCTTGGAGGGTGAAAGCGCGCCAATTGCTGTCTTCGGAACGCAAGTCCTATATTTGACGTTGTAGGTAAATCCGGCACAGACTGTATCAGCGAGGCACAAGCTTTCGCATTGCGCAATGCTTTCGATGCCGCGAACCCATTCCCCATCGTTCCCTGGCGCATCCATATTGGAATATCGAGTTACCTTGGCGAGGCTCTTTTGATAGCCGGTCGAGTTCAAACCATTTAAATTGCCAGGCTCAGACCTCTGCTCCGAGGAGCTCACCGACGCTGGCGCAGAAACCGCCGATACTTGACTTTTTTCCAGTTCGTCCAAGCGGGCACGTGCAATATCGCCATAAGATGAAGTAGGAAACTGTTCGATAAAACGCTCGATCACAGCGGTGCTTGTCGTGTCCTGGATGGTGGCCCAAACCTGCTGCGACTCATTTGGCTGCGGGGTTGGCGCTGGTGCCGTTGCGAGCGGAACAGGCTGCGCCGCTGGCTGTCCTGAAAAGTAGAAACTCCCGCTGATCGGCGAATAGGATACCCACGGCTTCTGGCTGCCGCCCGTTTGCTCTTCGACCTCAACCCCGACAGCATTGAAGACATCGAAAATGCCGAGGCCTGGCCGCCTCATGGTCTGTGCCAAGGCCTTGGTGTAAGGGCTGTTGCCTTCCGCTCCATCGCTCGCCACATTGCCGGGCTGGGTCGCAAAGGAGATGAGTGTGCCCTTTGGAGCGTCCATTTGCGCAAGGCCGCGACTTCCTCCTCGCAGCGCGCGTCCGCCAAAGGGATTGTTGCGGCAGGCATCGAGGAGAATGAGATTGAGCCGCGTGCTGGCAGCGTCCATCTGGCGCATCACCAGGGACGTGTTAAGCATTTCGAAATCAACATCGGCTTCGCGTTCCGGATTGGCGGAGACCGGCACGAGATAATTTTCGCCGCGCACCTGAACGCCGTGGCCTGCGTAATAGAAGAGGCCGACGTCGGCGCCCAGCATCATCGTGCCGAAGCGTTTGACGATCGCCTCGAAACCGAGCTTGTCGAGATCGAGCTGAGCGCTGCCGCCGACGAGCTCAAAGCCCAGCGATTGCAGCGTATCAGCGATCAGCTTTGCGTCGTTTGCGGGATTGGTGAGCGAAGGAACATTGCGGTAGGCCGAGTTGCCGACGACGAGCGCAATGCGCTTTTCGGCGTTGGCGGGAAGGATGGCGGCCCACAACACGGCGGCGTACAGGAATGAGACGCGCAGGGTTGTGCCGAAACAATGCAAGAATCTCATGGAACTGGTACCCCGTAATCATGTCACTTTGATCATTTCATTTCGGTATTCACGATTGGAACGCGGCGGTTTTCTCCAGAAAAGGATTGGCCCCTTTTTGCGCTTTGGTATTAATGAGCTTCAAGGCCATTTCGCTTCACCCATAAGTCCTCGACCCAATGGCGAGCCGACATCTCCAGGGTCCACTGAGGACTTTCCTGGCATAGTACTCCAATATCGGCGGCGGCCGCTTGATAATCGCCATCATAACCCGCGCTAAACAAATAGCCACGCAGCCATTCCCTGACGGGTTGCGGATTATGCGGCCGGTTGAGGTCGGCGCAGGACATCGCGCCAGCGCTATTAGGGGCGGGTCGCGACGCGGACGGGGCGGGCGCTGCCGGCCCGGGTGGAAACCGGATATAATGACTATGCACCCAGCCTGTCTTCACGGTTCCGGAGCGTATGTATTGAGCTCGGAACCAGGTTCCGTCGGAGCCGGCGATGCAGACTGAATCTCCAGTAAATAATTCGTCAATTTCGTGCCCAGCCCCTTTAGGAGCATGTGGTCCGTCGCGAACGGACAAATAATTGTCACCCTGAGGATCGAGCCCGGTGACATATCCAACGCGCCCGGAGCACTCGCGAGGCGGAGCGGCCGCCGGCGGCCCGGGTGGGGCCGATTTTAGAGCCAACGATGGCGGCGCGGATGGGGCGGGCGCTTGGCTCTTTTTCAGTTCGTCCAGCCGGGTCCGGGCGATATCGCGATAAAATGAAGCGGGGAACTGCTGGATAAAGCGCTCGAGCACAGCGACACTGGCCGTATTCTGGATGGTACCCCAAACCTGCTGCGCCTCATTCGGCTGCTCGACGTGTGTGGGCGCCGCCGCGAGTGGGGCAAGCTGCGCCTCGGGAGGTATCGAAAAAAAGAAATTCCCGGCAATTGGCGACGACGACAGCCAAGGCTGCTGCGAGCCGCCAGTCTGTTTTTTGACTTCAAGCCCTACCTGGTTAAATACTTCGAAGATGCCGAGGCCGGGCTTTTTAACTGTTTGCGCCAGGGCTTTGGTGTAAGGGCTATCGCCGTTTTCGCCGTCACTTGCAACATTGCCGGGCTGGGTTGCGAAGGACACGAGCGTGCCTTCCGGCGCCTCCATTTGCGCAAGGCCACGGCTCGTTGCACGCGACGCGTGCGTGCCAAAAGGATTGTTGCGGCAAGCATCGAGGAGGATGAGATTGAGCCGTGTGTGTGCACCTTCCATCTGACGCATCACCAGGGTCGTGCCAAGCATTTCGAAATCAACATCGGCTTCGCGTTCCGGATTGGCGGAGACCGGCACGAGATAATTTTCGCCGCGCACCTGAACGCCGTGGCCTGCGTAATAGAAGAGGCCGAAGCCTGACGGTACGCGCAAAGGAGAACTCTCGTCACTCTTAGTGACCGCAAGGCGCACTGGCGGAGGAGCCATGTCCCGAAGCGCAGAAACGACTTCCTCATCATTTGGCTGCAGTCGAAGGAAGAGAGTGAGATCGGCGCGTGCGGCGTCGAAGTTGCCGAGTAACCGATAGGCGAAGCCACGCTCGCGCAAGGCAACCGTCATATTTCTATCGCTATCGAAAGCCTGTGTGAAATCCGCGATGGCTTTGTCGATCTGCTGCGCTTTAACATAGACTTTCCCGCGGTCGACGAATAGACCGGCGTCTTTTGGTTCGAGCGTTATCGCATGGTTATAATCACGAAGGGCGAGGTCATATCGCCCCATATCTGCATAGACATTGGCGCGGTCTCGGAAGACAAACGCATAGGTCGGAGCGAGCTCAATCGCTTTGTTGGCATCATTTAACGCATCAGATAATCGCCCCATCGCCTTGTAGGCATTCTGGCGGTTATCAAAATAGCCGGCAATCCTTGGATTTAGTTTGATTACTTCCGTGAAGTCTCTCGCGGCCTCTGCAAATCTCTGAAGATCCATATATGCAAGGCCCCTCCGATTGAAGGCCCTCTCAAGGATCTTGCGATCGCTCGATCGTGAAATGACGAACGAACAATATTCGATCTTTTCGGCTTGCACCTTTGACTTCCCGCATTGTTCTAGCGAGAGGCCGAAATCTCGAAATCTGGGGGACCCGCTGGCGGCGTGAGCCGGTGCGGTATTGAAAAGCAAAGTCTGCAGCCAAACGAACGACATGAACGCGCAGATGAGCGAAGCGCCGAAAGCTTGTACCAAGTGATGCAGGAACTTCATGGTGCACCATCCTGCAGCCGCGCCGTTTCTATCATTTGACTTCAGTATTCACGATCTGCACGCGGCGGTTCTCGCCGCCAAAAGGATCAGCCGGGTTCTTCAGCTGCGTCATGCCGTAGCCGATGGGGATGAGATTCTCGGGCGCCAAACTGAATTTTTCGACGAGAAAGCGCCGAACCGCGTCGGCACGCCGTTCCGAAAGAGTCTGATTATAGGCGCCGCCGCCCTTGGCGTCGGTATGGCCAGCGAGAAGAAAGGCGGAGCCATTCAATTCTCCGGAGCGGAGCGCCGTGCCGAGATTGACGAGAGCTGGAACCGCTTTAGGCCCGATCACATCGGAATTATAGTCGAACGTGATCTCGAGATCGATGCTCGGCTTCGCTTTGGCGATCTCGGCTGCCTTGGTGCGCTCCTCGATCGAGATCAGACGCGTTTGGCGATTGCGCAAGCTGTCGATAAAACTTCGGTCCGGCGCAGGCCGTGGTTCCGCAGTGAGCGATCGCATGGTGACACCCGAACCGCCCTTCGGCTTCAAGGCCTCGAGGATTTGAGCGGCCGAAGGCTGCTCTTGTGCCGAGGCTATATCGAGCGTCAGCAACATCAGGCAGCTGGCTGCCGCAAGGCAAACCATCCACGCGTTTATGTGCTCCCGTGCCATGCTCCCTCTCCCTCTTCTTGATCAGCGCACCTTGACCTTGATGGCGGCGCGCGAAATTTCAGACTTTGCGTTCGGCGACGATGCCAGGGTTCCCGCAGCAGTCTTCGCCTCGATACCAATAACCCGTGTAACCGAGCGGGTGTAGTTCTCCACCACCGTAAAGTCGGACCTGCCGAAATCATGCTTGATGCCATCGACATTCCTAGCCTGTTCGGTGCAGACGCCGATCACGGTCTCAAAACCCTTGTCTTTCATGCGATATTGGAACGGCGCATCAGCCGCGGGAAATTGGAGTTCCGCATTGGCCCGGATCCGATTGTCCTGCTGGAACTTGTTCGGAAAGAGCACTGTGCCAGCACCCTTTTCGTCGACGCTGGTGAGGGTGAGGAAGCAATCTTTATCGGAGAAAATGGTGAAGACTGGCGTATCACCTCGCTGGTAGGAGTTTCTATCCGACGTGATCGACAGGCCGCCGCGATGGGCGGGCTTGGCGGTGATGTCCTTGCCATTCAGGGTGACCACTTCCAGGGGCGAATCGTCGGTGATGTCCGTGGCAAGGGCCTTGAACGCGGCTTCAAATTGGTCGCGTGGCACCAGGCTTTGTTCGAGCCGGCGAAGCATCGGCTTGAGCCGTTTGTCGGAATCATTCGCCGCTTTGCTGAACTCGTCCTTGGTCAGGCCAAGTTCGGCCGCGGCGAGCGTTCCGTCGACATCATCCTCGTAGCGTTTCGACAAGGCGTTGATCATTTCGACGCCGTTGAACTTCAAGACCGGATCGAGTCCGGCGCGCGTCATGGCGCCAGTGAAGCGCTTGAGATCCTCTTCGATCACCGCATCCATGATCTCGGCCGGCGGATAAAGTGCGGCGACGGCGTCCTTGACATCCTTTGAAAAGGCTCTGCCGGCCAGAACGTTCGCACGAATATCATCTTTCGCTTTCCGCATGCCTTGGTCATGGCAGCCCATGCAGGAGATGCCGTTCGTCACGGCGAAGTCTTTCCGGGACGGGTCCCGGACGATATTTGTGGGTCCTTTATCGAGTGGTTGGCCCTCGCTGTTATTCAGGAAATAGGCCTGGAACCCGTTCGGCAGGCTGAAAATGGTTTCTCCGCCGTCGTGATTGAAGCCATGCGGGCCGCCCGGCCCAAGAGGAAACTCGTACAGGCTCTGTCTTTCGCGATTGCCGCCAAAATCATAGGACGTCCACAAATAGCCGTTATGCGCCATGTGCCGCTCGATAAGCCGGTTGTTGGCGCTGACGCCGGATTTCTGGAATCCAGCGCGTTTGGCCAGGGATCGGCGGATATCGTCGTCGACGTCAACTCCTTCCGCCTGCGCCAGTTGCTGAAACGAGGACGGATAATTGAGGAGGCGGTTATAAAGCGGGGGCCGTGAGGCCGCGAAGGCAAACCAATCCGCTCTAACAAAGGGGAGTTTGGTTCCGGTCGCGCCTTCGAGAACATTGGTGAATTGCGTGTCGGTCACGACGGCGTAAGGATCGTTCGCGAGAACCAAATCCCAGTCGCTTCCGCGCCACCCGATATCATCGAGATTGATCCGCAGGATGGAATGTTCGGGATCGATCGTCTCCAGCCGCACGACATCGGCAGAACGGCTCAAGCTGTTGACGAGCTTGATCGCACCTTGGGTGTAGACTTTCAGGGCTTCAGGATCGGCGCAGATATTAGTGAAGTGTGTGAGCGTGAGATAACGCGTTCCAGTGGCACGCGTGCGCGGCAGTTTCTCCAGGTCGGCGGCGATCAGCGCCACAATATACTTGTTGCTCACGAACTTATGAGTTTCGCACGTCGCAGCCTGCGAGGCCAGTGAATTGATCCATGCCTCGAGCGCCTTGATCTCGGTCTCGTTCGGGCCTGGCGTCGTGGTTTCCCCCATGACCACGTCAAGAGGCATTTCCCGGTCGACAATTCGCTTGAAGAGATAGGAGCCGTAGGGATTGCCCGGAACGATCAGGGCGAGGTTCTTGCCGATCTCGTCGAGCTTCAAAATATTGCCGAAGCCGCTCGCCGGGCTCTCGCGTTTGACGAGGCGCCCCTGTTGATGACAGCGGGCGCAATTGCGCTCCAGGACGTCGAAAGCCGCCTTCGCCACGGGATCGGCGGGCGCGGGGACGTCGTCGCCGTGCCCCACCACGACGCCGGCGCATGAGACGAATATCCCGGTTGCTGACCCCAGCAACCAACGACGAACCTCGGAGCCAGAATTGCAAGCCATCACCTTCCCCCTCTCTAACACTATCTCTCATCTTAAAAAAGAGCTTGTGGCCCCGGTCCCGTCCACTTTAAAAATCATTTTACGCAATTTGGAAAAACAAGGATGACCCTGCTGTAAACAATCCAATCGATGAGCGCCTGCCCCAAACGGGGAGCTTACGCTTTTCCCGTTGGCTTGCAATTCTGGCCAGTGCCGGTGCTGAAGACGATCCGGCGCCTAACCGGGTAACGGTGCTTTGGAAGCCAAACCGGCGACCGGGCTCGAAGTTTTTTCCGTTAAAAATGCCGGCGCGGCGGCACTGCTATTCATCGCCGCGGATCATTGGGGCGCCACGGAGCGTTTTGGTTCTCCCGTCCGCATAGGACATTTCAAAGCGATCCGCGCCCGGAGTTTTCCGGGCGCGGCGGCGTTGAGCGAGCCAACTATGAAGCTGCATTCAATCCGGTGTTATTGTAGCCTGTAGGTGAAAGTCGTCACGGGAACTTTATGAGCTGGTTCATGATGCCTGTGACGTAATGCTTGATGAGTACCAGGGAAAAGTGAGGGTCGAATACGCGAATTGCGGTTCCCTCATCCTTCGAGACGGCATTTCAGGCCTCTCTCCAGTCGCCCGTTTCCATTACGTTCGCTTCGCGAAACGCTTCGCTCGCAATAGAACCTCGGGCTTCCTTCCGCTCAGGATGAGGGAACCTTTCACCCGATCGCCCTGGAGCAACCACTCCTCACTATTGTTTCAGTTTGAAGACCGTCCCCGCGTTTGTGGTCATACCTCCCGCGAACGTCGTGCCGTAGAGCACGCCCTGGGCATCCAGGACCAGGCCGGCGGTCGGACTATAGCCGCCGGTCCTGCCATCGAAGCTATACAGCACGGTCTCGGTCCATTGTGACTTCCCGGGGGCCGGCGGGGTCACCTTGAATACCGTGCCCGCGCCTATGGTCCCTCCGTAGAACGTCGTGCTGTAGAGCGCGCCTTTGGCGTCGAAGATCAGGCCGGCGTCGAGACGTTCGATGTCAGGCCTGCCCTTGGAGGTATAAAGCGTGGTCTCGGTCCATTGCGCCTTGCCGGGGGCCGGCGGCGTCAGCTTGAACACCGTACCGACGGTGCCCAGCCCGTACGTCGTCCCGTAGAGCGCGCCATTTGCGTCGAAGATCAGGCCCGCGTGCGGATGAGCACCGTCGGTCCCGGCCTGGAAGCGATAAAGCACTTTCTCGGTCCATTGCGTCGTTCCGGCGGCCGGCGGGGTCAGCTTGAATACCGTTCCATAGTTCAGGTAGGGGGTCCCTCCATACGCCGTCGTGCCGTAGAGCGCGCCCGTGCTGTCGAAGATCAGGCCGGCGTAAGGGGCAAAGCCGTCGGTCCCGCCCTTGAAGCTGTAGAGCGTGGTTTTGGTCCAGTTTGTCGCCGGCGGGACGGGCGGCGTCAGCTTGAAGACCGTGCCGTAGCTCCCCAGCCCTCCCGCTGTCGTGCCGTAGAGCGCGCCCGTGCTGTCGATGGTCAGGCCGGCGACCGGAAAATTGCCGTCGGCCCCGCCCTTGAAGCGATACAGCACACTCTCGGTCC
>Ga0073928_10003624_pt1 | contig 24045 bp, 25 predicted proteins | sample PaiPotPPA55metaG_FD_76969 | JGI IMG/M metagenome (GOLD analysis project Ga0073928, IMG submission 76969) | Iron sulfur acid spring bacterial and archeal communities from Banff, Canada, to study Microbial Dark Matter (Phase II) - Paint Pots PPA... ...
AAGAAAGAGAAGAAGGTCGTCACCAACGGCGTCATGCACATCCAGGCGTCGTTCAACAACACCATAGTGACGTTCACCGATCAGGTGGGCAATGTTCTAGCCTGGTCGAGCTCGCGTTCGCTGGGTTTTCGTGGTTCGAGAAAGGGAACTCCCTTCGCCGCGCAACAGGCGTCCTCGACGGCCGCCAACAAGGCCAAGCAATACGGCCTGCGAACGGTGGAGGTTCGGGTAAGCGGGCCGGGCGCCGGCCGCGAGTCTGCGGTGCGCGCTCTGGCGACCGCGGGGATTGAAGTGAGGGCGATCAAGGATCGAACCCCGATCCCGCACAACGGGTGCCGGCCGCCCAAGAAGCGTCGCGTATAGTAGCGCACGCACTCGTGCGTGGCGCGTTCACACTCGTGTGAACGCAGTGGTTGTAGTAAAGCAGGAGGAAGACTGGATCGGCCGTAAGGCTGAACCGGTTGTAAACTGCACCTCTTGGAAAGGTATAGATGACGAATGGCTAGATACATCGGCCCGGTCTGTCGGCTTTGCCGGCGCGAGGGCATGAAGTTGTTTTTGAAAGGCGAGCGCTGCCACACCGAAAAGTGCGCCATCGAGAAGCGCAATTTCGCCCCCGGCCAGCACGGGAAGGATCGTAAACCGAAGCTGGTTGGATATGGCCTCCAATTGCGCGAAAAGCAGAAGGCCCGCCGCTATTACGGGCTGCTCGAAGGCCAGTTCCGCAACCTGTTTGAGAAGGCCGCCGGCCAGAAGGGCATCACTGGCGAAACGATGTTGAGCTCGCTCGAGCGGCGTCTGGATAGCGTCGTATACCGCATGGGTCTCGGAACCAGCCGCAACCAGGCCCGGCAGCTCGTGCGCCACGGACACATTATGGTGAATGGCCGCAAGGTCAACATCCCGTCGTTCGATGTCAGGACCAACGACGTCGTTGAAGTTCGCGAGAAGAGCAAGAATAATCCGACCATCCTGGCGGCGCGCGATGCCACCGCGCATGCGCCCTCGCCCAATTGGCTCGAGGTCGACCGCGATAACTTGAAAGGCCGGGTGCTGGCGCACCCGAAGCGTGAAGAACTCGTCCAGATTCAGCTCAACGAACAGTTGATCGTCGAGCTGTATTCGAAATAAATAGGAGTCAAAAATATGTTTAAAGGCTTCCAGAAACCCAAAAGGTTAGTTGCTAATACCGAGACGCTCACCGAGCGTTACGGCATGTTCACCGCCCAACCGTTCGAGCGCGGATTCGGGTCCACCATTGGCACCGGCCTGCGCCGCGTGTTGCTGAGTTCCATCGAAGGCGCGGCCATCACCTCGGTCCGGATCGATGGCGTAGCCCACGAGTTCAGCCCCATTCCCGGCGTGGTCGAAGACGCCACCGACATCATCCTCAACCTGAAGCAGGTGCCGTTCAAGATGATCGGCGAGGGCACGCGCATCGCCCGTCTCAAAGTCGATAAGCCCGGCCAGGTGCTGAGCGGCCAGATCGAAACCGATCAGGATGTCGAAGTGCTCGACCGCAACATGCCGATCGCCACGGTCGGTGAGGGCGGAAAACTCAACATCGAAATGCGTCTGAAGACCGGCCGTGGATACGTCTCGGCCGACCGCAACTACGACGAGGATCTGCCCCTCGGCTACATCCCCATCGACTCGGTCCACTCGCCGGTGCGCAAGGTGAACTTCACCGTCGAAGCCGCCCGCCTCGGCCAGATGACCGACTATGACAAGCTGACCATCGAAGTCTGGACCAACGGCGCCATCTCTCCTCAGGACGCTATCGGCCAAGCCGGCAAGCTCCTTAAAGATCACATGGCCATCTTCATCAACTTTGAAGAGGTCCCCGAAACGGCCGAAGAGCCGGCCGAGCGCGCCATGAATCAAATGAACGAAGTGCTCAACCGCTCGGTGGAAGAACTCGAGTTGAGCGTTCGTTCCTACAATTGCCTGAAGAACGCCAACATTCAGACCATCGGCGACCTGGTGCAGAGAACCGAGGCCGAAATGCTGCGCACCAAGAATTTCGGGCGCAAGTCGCTGAACGAGATTAAAGAGATCCTCTCTAACCTCGGTTTGGGTTTCGGCATGAAATTCGACGCGCAAGGGCGCTTGGTCCCGGCTCCGGGCTCGCTTCCGCATTTCACTCCTGGACCGGAAGAGGATGATGAGCAGGGCCTTGAAGAGGCGCCTGAATAGCCATGCGACACGGGCGAGCCGGATTCAAACTGAAGCGCAATGTGGCGGCGCGCGATTCGTTGCTCCGCGGGTTAGTGACCAGCGTCATCGAGGAGGAGCGTATAATCACGACCGTTCCCAAGGCCAAAGCCGCCAAACCTCTGGTGGAGAAGATGATCACCTTGGCGAAGGAGGACACGCTGCACGCGCGCCGGAAAGCCGCGGCCTTCTTACGGACTCCCGGCTCGGTGAAGAAGCTTTTCGACAAACTGGGCACTCGGTTTGGGCAGCGCAACGGCGGTTACACGCGCGTCGTGCGCCTGGGCCCTCGCAAGGGTGATGGCGCCGAGCAGGCCATGCTCGAGCTGGTCGGTTCCGAGCTCGTGAAGCGCGCCGCTGAACGCGCCAGGCGCCGCGAGGAACGTCTCAAGGCCATCAAGGAAGGCCGCGAGCACGACGAGGGCGACGAACAACAAACGGAAGAATCATAAGGGCCGCGATTACGCTGGCACCGAGCCCCGCAACGGCATCCACGGCATAGTGGTAGCGCCCGTAGACTGTCGCAACGGCCACGCTCACCGCGTAAGCGAGCATTCCCCAGCCAAATCTTCTTTTTTCCGGCAGCAGCCATAACAGCGCCCACGCCGCCGAGAATACCGACGATACGTGCGCGCTCGGAAAGACGCTGGAATGAATCGCGTAGCCGCGTATAATCCACAGATTGAATGTCCGGATGGGCGTGATCACATTCGGCAGATCGGTTCCACTGAAAAGCGTGCGCGGCGGATCGGAAGGAAAGTAAGGGAACAGCGCGTAAACCAGCAGCGTCCCTGCCAGATAAACGAGGAGCAGCCGATTCACCAATTCCCGCCGAAGTTCAGCGTACAATATGGCCACTGAGAACGGACCGACCGCATATACCAGCAGATAGCAGAATTCCAGATAGGCCGGAAGCAACGCGCCTAGCGACTCAATGGCGCGCTGCAACCCCGCGCCATACAGCAACCTGCGATCCCACTCCAGCCAGTGAAGCTCAAGATTATAGTCGCGCGCGAGCGGAGAAAACCAATCCATCTCCCGGTACGCGACCAGGGTCAGCGCGAGCGGAATCCAGTCGCGTGCGATGCTGAAGATCTCTTGGCTGCCATACGATTCTGCGAAGGCAAGCGCCACCAGAAGGCCGGCAACCAGTACGAGTACCGCCAGCCTCAGCCATTTTACGTGCGGGTCGAGCGGAAATAGAGGAGTGATCAGAGCCACGTAGCCGAAGTAGCCGATCAGGAGCCACTCCGAGGAGCGCAGCGCGACTATTGATTGCGCGCGGCCATTAGCTCCGCCAGACCAGGGCACGCTTTGACTTTAGCAATGGTAATTCCTCGCAAAATCCCCGATGGACCGATGAATCGCAAACCTGGAACCCTCCGGACCAGCGTCTTGACGGTCCCGAACTGACAATCGGCAACGGTAAATCGATCGATGTCGGGCAAGCCCAGCACAGCCAACGACAGCGCGTTTTCTCCGTCGCTGAGTTGTATGCGGGCGTCGGCGCCCCGATCCAGCAGCACGTCCACGATGTCGGTGTACCCGTAACCCGCCGCCATCATCAGCGGCGTCATCCCGTCGGTTCCGCGAGCATCCACGTTGGCTCCGGCGTCGAGCAGCGCGATCACGGAACTCTTCTGGCTCTTATGAATGGCGTGCATCAGCGGCGTCCAGCCATTACCGCCGGCGGGCGCGTTGGGATCAGCGCCTTCTTTCACCAGCGTCGCGATGAGATCGGTTTGGCCGGTACGCGCCGCGCCGACGAGCGGAGGCAGGTTCGGTCTTATCCCGCAACCTGCCAGGAACAGTAAGGCGAGAATGATCTGAAACATGCCCCACCATATCACAGACTACTTTACAATGTAAAGTATATCTTAGCGGCCCGGCTCCGCGCCCAGCCGGATCAGATGCTCAGCGTGCTTCAACGCCTCGGCCGTTACGCGCTGGCCCGACAGCATTCGGCCGATCTCGCGCGTGCGGGCCTCGCCCTTCAGTTCTTCGATCTCGGCGATCGTTCGCCCCTTCACCTCGCGCTTCTCGACGAAATAGTGATGGTCGGCGAATCCGGCCACTTGCGCTAAATGTGTCACGCACAGCACCTGGCTCGCTCCCGACAGCTTCTTGAGCCGCCGGCCGACCGCTTCCGCTACACCTCCTCCGATGCCGCTGTCGATCTCATCGAATACCAGCGTGCGCTGCGCTCTGTTTTTCCGGCCAGCCTGGGCGCCAGTGATTCCAACCGAGGTTTTGAGCGCCAGCGCAATGCGCGACAGCTCGCCGCCCGAAGCCACTTTATCGAGCGGGCGCGGCTCTTCGCCCACGTTGGCCGAGATGAGAAACTCCACACCGTCGGCGCCACGTTCGGACCAGTTGGACGGCTGAATGTCGATCCGGAAAACAGCGCTCTCGAGCGCCAGTGAACCCAGCTCGCCTTCCACTTTCTTGGCGAGTTTCTGAGCGGCTGCCGCTCGCGACTTTGTTAAAGCACCCGCCGCTTTACGAAAATCTTCGCTCAAAGATGCCAGATCCTGCTCCAGCTTGGCTCTCCGTTCTCCTGCCGTCTCGACTGCCTCGATCTCAGAGCGCACGTTGTCAAGGAACGCGAACACCTCGACTAGAGTTGCGCCATATTTGCGCTTCAGCCGGTCGATCAGCGCCAGCCTCGATTCGACGTGTTCCAGGCGATCCGGATCGGCCTGCAACCGATCCAGGTAATCTCGCACCGCCCGCGACGCTTCCCCAATTCCGATTTCGGCCGATCGCAGCGTATCCAAACTTCCCTGCAAGCCGGCATCGATGCGGCACAGCTCGTCCAGCTTCTTGATGGCCGTCCGGATTTGCGATGAAGTGCTTTCGGGCGCATCATACAGAGTGGAGTAAGCGGCGTTCGCGCTTTCCTGCAGCTTAGCGACGTTCTTCAGCACCAGGCGCTCGTTCTCGAGCTCGGAATCTTCGCCCGCCTTCAATCCGGCCGCTTCAATCTCCTTCCTCTGAAAGCTCCACAAATCCGCCAGGCGAAGCTTCTCCCGCTCGGACTTTTCCAGCTCACTCAGCTCATCCTGGATTCTTTTCCACTCGCGGAATAAAGTGGCGACCCGTTCAGCCGCTTCCTCCAGCCCGGCGAACTGATCCAGCAGTTCAAGCTGCGCCTCGGCCGAAAAAAGTTGTTGCTGTTCGTGCTGGCCGTGGATGTCGCCGAGATAGGGCGCGAGCGTCCGAAACAACGCCGCCGTCACCGGGCGGTTGCCCAGAAATGCGCGCGATTTGCCGCCCGCCAGCACCTCGCGCTCCATTAGCAATTCTCCATCTTCCATCGGCACGCCGGCCTCCTCCAGCAACGCCCGGCAAGCGGGATCCTGAGGCTCCTCGAAAATGCCCGAAATCCGGGCCCGGTCGGTGTCCGACCTTACCATGTCGGGCGACGCCCGGCCTCCGAACAGCAGCCCAAGTGCATCCACCACAATGGATTTGCCGCTTCCCGTCTCGCCGGTCAGTAGGTTTAGGCCGGGATGGAATCGAACGCGGACGCGTTCCACCACCGCATAGTTTTCCACAACTAGTTCCAGCAACACTCGATGAAATTATACGAGGTTTCGCTCCGTCTAAACGGTTAGATCGCCGTCTTTTTGACCGCGGTTTGCGTCATACTGTGAAACAGAGTGCCCCGGTTCTGTTTTTTAAGTCGTTTATGACCGCGGCACGGTATCATTGAATCGAAAGGAGCCCGGTTGATACTTCCCCAACTTGGCGGGCTGTTTCTGCAATTGCAGCTTTGGGATCTCATTCAAAGCTCCGGCCCCTTGCCCAAGGCTGTCATGGTGCTGCTGTTGATCTTCTCGGTTCTTTCCTGGGCGATCATCTTTTCCAAGTGGGCTGTATTTCGGAGCGCCAGGTCCGCCAATCGCGCCTTTTTGCGGGCCTTTCGCAAAGCGCCGGGACTCGAAGCCGTAGCAGTGGCCAGCGAACAGTTCCGAAAATCGCCGCTGATCGGCGTCTTTGATTTCGGCTATAGCGAGGTCGCGCGACAAATGAAATCTCGCGGCGCCGTCACCAATCCAGTAGCGCTCGAGCGCAGTCTGCAGTTAGGTATGAGCGAGGAGATTACCAGGCTGGAGCGCAATATGAGCCTGCTCGCCACCACCGCGACGGTGTCGCCTTTCATCGGACTGTTCGGAACCGTCTGGGGCATCATCGACGCGTTCCAGCAACTCGCAACCGCCGGTGCGGCCAGCCTGCGCGCAGTAGCGCCCGGAATCTCCGAGGCCCTGATTACCACCGCAATGGGGCTGGCGGCAGCTATACCAGCCGCGATCTTTTACAATCTCTTTGGGAACACCATCAAGGAATTTGGCGCGCGCATGGAAGACTTCATGCTCGAGTTCCTGAACCTCACCGAAAGAAGCATGGAGTAACATGGCTTTCTCGCTGGGAACCTCATCGGGTGGAATCAGGCGTGGCCGTTTTCGGGGGACGACTTCGCTGGCCGAAATCAATATCGTCCCGCTGGTGGACGTCGTTCTAGTGCTGCTCATCATCTTCATGCTCACCGCGCACGTGATGGAATTCGGCCTTGAAATCGACGTTCCAAAGGTCAAGCCGGTGAAGGAGAATGTACAGGAACTTCCGGTGATTTCCATCGGTCGCGATGGCACGTCCTTCCTGAACGACAAGCCGGTGAACATCAACTTGTTGGCGGACGAAGTCCGCAAGCGATTCAAAAATGCTTCTTCGGTGTACGTGCGTGCCGACCGCAGAACTCCCTGGGACTCGATCGCCCAGGTAGTCGCAACTTTAGGCGAGGCCAAGCTGGGGGTCAACATGGTTACGCAGCCCGAGGACCAGGCCGAAAGGCGGCGCTAGCATGACACCGCGCAGCATGACATCGCGCATAGATATCCTCGACGAACAGGATTCCCTGCGGGCGCCCTTTCTGGGATCCGTGGCGTTCCATGCGGCTGTATTCGGACTCCTCACGATTGGAGGCATCAGCTATCAGCACTCGCGCGAGATTTGGGGTGGGCCGAAGACGCAGGCCGGCGATGCGGTCCAAGTCAATGCTGTGAAGAATATTCCATTACCGTCACGCACTGGTCCTGTGAATCCGGTGGCTAATGATACTGAATCGCAGGTACAACAACCGCCCAAGCCAGAACCCAAAAAACAAGTGAAGCTGCCTGAACCGAAAGCCATTCCCATGAAAAGCCGGTTCGTGGAAAAGCAGCCCCGGCAGCAGGCTCCGCAGCGGTACCGGCCTTACCCTCCGGTCCCCAACCAGGTATTCAGCAGTCAGGCGCCTGCGGCAGTCTCTCCCATGTTCGAGAAGCCTGGCTCCGGCGGGGTGGGTATTGGCCCCAATAGTGTTTTCGGTAACCGCTTTGGCGCGTATGCAGATCTGGTAGTAAAGCGTATCAGCGAGAAATGGTCTACCAGCGGCTTGGCTGGAATGACCTCCGCTCCAGTGGTGATCGTTACTTTCGATATTTTGCGCGATGGCTCGATCCGGAATCCACAAATCGCTCAGCGAAGTGGGAATACCACGCTCGACTATTCGTCCCTTCGCGCCGTTACGGATGCAGCACCCTTCCCACCGCTTCCGGCCGAATACGACCGGAACGTGGCTAACGTGGAAGTTCATTTTCAACTACAGCGATGAAACGCACCATTCTTTTTTTCAGCACGGCTCTTGGCATATCTGTCCTCGTTCTGGGACAGATCAATGTTACGGTGAACAAACCTGGCGAGAAACCCGCCATCGCAGTGCCCGACTTTCGCGGCTCAGGCGACGCGCAGCGCTTGATGGATCCCTTCAACGCCACGCTATTCCGGGAACTCCAAACCTCCGGACAGCTCAAGCTGATTCCCAAAACTGTCTACCCGTAGCAGGTCCCCCAGCAGCCCACCGACTTTCATCCGCCGGTCAGTGGTCGAACTCAAGGCCCGTGGCTAACAGATTGGTCGGGACCGCCAGTAAACGCCAACTACCTGGCCTTCGGGTACACCGCCGTGCAGAACAACCAGCTGGTCTTGTACGGCTGGCTGGACGACGTGACGCAGTCCAACACTAGTTCCGCGCAACTCATCGGCAAAGTTTATATCGGAACGCTCGATGAGGCGGGCGCCGCTAAAGTCGCGCGCGAGTTTGCCGCCGACATATTGAAAATATTTGGCGCCACCAGCCTGCTCGGCACCAAGATCTATTTCGTATCCAGCCGCACCGGTCACAAAGAGATCTGGTCGATGGATTATGATGGATCGAATCAAAAAGAATTCACGGCTTACGGAACCATCACCACTTTTCCGGTGGTGTCGCCGGACGGAACCAAGCTTGCGTTCACTACCTATCCGGTGCGCAAGGGGGCCGGGGGGAAGGTCATCGGCGAAGGACAGCCGGAGATCTACGTGCATTCAGTCGAAACGGGAAGGAAGCTGGTCTACTATAACCAGAAAGCCTCTATGAACGCTGCTTCCGATTTCATGCTCGACAGCCGGCACCTTCTCATCTATTGCACGGCCAGCGGCTATTCGCAGATTTACGAGACCGATCTGGACGGCAGCGGCCTGCGCCGCGTTACCCACTCCGGATCCCTGGAAGTGGAAGGCAAGGTGAATCCCAAGACCGGCAATGACGTCGTGTTTGTCTCGGGACGCGGGGGCACGCCGCAAATATATAGAATGAATATAGACGGAACAGATGTGGCTCGTTTGACCACGGGGGAAGGCGATGCGGTTAATCCCTCGTGGAGTCCCGACGGCCAGCATATTGCGTTTTCGTGGACTCGTGGATTCGAACCAGGAAACTTTAACATTTTCGTCATGGACGTTGCGACTAGAGACTTCGTGCAACTTACCCATGGCGCGGGACGAAATGAAAATCCGAGTTGGGCGCCCGATGGCGTCCATCTGGTGTTCTCATCGACGCGCGATCGTAACACACAGATTTATACCATGCTCGCCGATGGAACCGGAGTACAACAGCTCACGACACAAGGAAATAACGAGAAGCCAGTTTGGAGTAAAGCGACTCAGTAGCAATGCACGGCGTGCGGATCCTAACGCGCGTTACAAGACATGCTGGAAAACAGAAGAGGAGAATGTTCAGGATGAGTGAAAGTGACAGATTGCTCGCTTACAAGCGCACAGGCTCCGGCGAACCACGATTGAATCGGAATCACTCCGGCGCGGCCGTCCGATCTGCGCGCATTTATGGCAAGCTGGGCGCCGTGTTATTGGCGCTCATGTTGTTAGCGTTTGCCTCCGGATGCAAGAAAAAAGTTCCACCACCACCACCTCCACCGCCGCCCGCGTCAACGGCGCCAGAGACCGTTGCCCGTGTGGACAGGCCGGTGATCAACAGCTTCACCGCCGAGCCGTCCTCTATCGAGCGAGGCCAGTCATCCACTTTGAGCTGGTCCATCACCAATGCCACCGACATGTCGATCAGCCAGGGCATCGGCCCGGTGCAGAGCCAAGGCCAGCGGCAGGTGTTCCCGACTAACACCATAACTTACACCTTGACCGCCAGGGGTCCGGGGGGCAACGATTCGCGATCTGTTACAGTTTCGGTCAGTTCGCCGCCTCCGCCTCCTGCTCCTCCGCCTAGCACGCCGAGGCTGTCCAGCCCAGATATACTGGCGCAACAGTCCCAGGACGCTTTCTTCGATTACGATAAGAGCGACATCCGTCCGGATGCCCGGGATGCCCTTACTCATGACGCCGGGCTCTTGAAACAAATCTTCGCGCAGGATCCGAATTTTACCGTCGTGGTGGAAGGCCATTGCGACGAACGTGGTTCGGCCGAGTACAATCTTGCGCTCGGTGACCGGCGCTCCGGTGCAGCCAAGGATTTCATGGTGCAGCTGGGAGTCCCGGGCGACCGCATAAAGACCATCAGTTACGGCAAGGAGAGGCCGCAGTGTACCGAAGCCACCGAGGATTGCTGGCAGAAGAATCGCCGCGCGCATCTCTCGGCCGGGCAGTGAGGGTTAGTTAAGTGAACCGCGGGCGCTGGCCATCAAACCGGCGCCCGCCGAACGTCATAGGAGTTGTTATGAGCTTGTCCCGCACATTTATTTTGTTTGTTGCTCTCGCGCCTCTCACTTTTGGCGCCAGCAAGGAAATTGTCGAGCTGCAGCGCGACGTCGCCATGCTGCAGGATCAGGTCCAAAAAATGCAGGCCGCTCTCAACGACAAGTTGACGTCCATGCAGACTGTGGTTCAGCAGACTTGGGATAGTGTCAACAATACCAACAGAACAATGGCTGTGATGCAGGACCGGTTCAATGACGCGATGAAGCAGCAGCAAGCTAGCGTCAGCGCGCCGGTCGCTAGCGTAGGACAGAAACTCGACCAAATGGCGGAAGATTTCCGCGCTGTGCGGGAGTCCGTGCTCGACATGAACACGCGCATGGGCAAGCTGGACGCCAAGATGGCCGATCTCCAAAATCTGATCAACACCATCAAGGCTCCCGCGCCTCCTCCGCCGGGCGCTACTTCTCCGACCGGTGTACCAGGTGCCCCCGAGGCCCAGGCTGGCCCGCCTCCGGGAATGGAGGCCTCAACCGCCTACACCAACGCCTATCGCGACTATCTGGGCGGCAAGTACGACCTGGCTATGCCTGAGTTCACCGACTATCTGAAGTATTTCAGCAACACCCAATTCGCATCCAATGTACAGTTTTACATCGGCGACATCTATTTCAAGAAACAGGACTACACCAACGCGCTCCAGGCCTTCGACAATGTTTTGGAACGATTCCCGGACGGGAATAAAACCTCCGACGCCCACTATATGAAAGGCATGGCGCTGATGCAGCTCAGCAGAAACGATTCCGCGGCACGGGAATTCCGCGATGTTTACACCAGCTATCCCGATACCGACCTGGCTGCCAAAGCCAAGGCGCGCCTGAAAGAACTGGGACTCAACGTCGGAACCCCCAATACCCGAGCCAAACGTCGCTGAGCGATTCTCCAGGCCCGGCCCCTTTCCGCCTTCTTCCGGCTGCCTTCTGCTTTTTGCTTTCTGCTTTTTGCTTTCTGCCTTCTGCCTCCTGTGTCCCGGTGTGTTATGCTGTTTTCCTCGCAGCAGTCATGCCTTCGACACTAGCGCTTCCCCGCGTATGCATCGCCATGGGCTTCCCGGAAGCACAGCGGCTGCTTGAGAACGCGCGCCGGGAAACCAACGCCGGCGAGTCGTTCTTCGAGTTCCGCCTGGACTACCTGGCGGCACCCGAACAGGGCATTCCGGTTATTCGCAAGTTCCTGTCCGCTCATCCGGACTGCTGCATTTTGGCAACCTGCCGACGTCATCAAAACCATGGCAAGTTCAACGGCAGCGTGGAAGACCAGATCCGGATTCTCAACGCGGCCCTGGACGCCGGGGCGCGAGCCATCGATATCGAGATCGAAAGCGCTGAAAACGTAGCGGCCCGTCTCGAGACCTTTCGGGGCAAAGGCAGCCTGATCCTGTCCTATCACAACTACGATGGGACGCCATCGCCCGAAGCAGTGCTGCGCCGCATGATGCGCATTCCTGCCGACGGCTACAAGATCGTCACCACCGCCCGCAAGCCGTCCGACAACTATCGCATTCTGGCGCTTACCAAGAGTCATCCGCGAACGCCGGTGGTGGTTCTGGCAATGGGTGAAACCGGTTTTCCGACCCGCGTGCTTTCGACAGCCTGGGGTGGACTGTTTACCTATGCCGCGCCCAATGCCTCGGAGGGAACCGCTACGGGCCAAGTGACCGCGCGGCTTCTGCGTCATTTGTATCGCGTCGAGAAATTCTCGCGCGCCGCCAAGATTTACGGCGTCATTGCCGACCCGGTCCGCCACTCCATCTCTCCGGCCGTTCACAACCGCGCCTTTCAGGCCCATCGAATGGACGCCGTGTATTTGCCCTTTCTTGTTCAGCCGTCGCAACTGAAGGACTTCTTCGTTCTGGCCAATAAGCTGCCAGTCGCCGGTTTCAGCGTCACCATTCCACACAAACAGAAAGTGCTGCGCTATCTCGATATCGTGGATCCGCTGGCGCGGCGCATCGGCGCCGTCAACACGGTCTGGAAGAAAGCCGGCAAATGGCGTGGCGCCAACACCGATGCCGAAGCCGTCACAGTACCGCTCAGCCGCAAACTACGCCTCGCCAAGTCCTCCATTCTGCTGGTCGGAAATGGGGGCGCGGCCCGCAGCGCCGCTTATGGGCTGATGGAGAGTGGCGCCAAAGTCTCCATCGTCGGCCGCAATCCGGATCGCGTGCGATCGCTCGCCAAAGCTTGCGGCGCCGAGGCGTTACTGCGCGAACAGGCCGAAGCCCGCAAGTTCGATGCCGTCGTCCACGCCACTCCGCTCGGCATGTATCCCAATACCGAGGGCTGTTTCTTCCAAAACTCGATTCCCGCCGACCTGGTATTTGACATGGTCTATAACCCGATCGAGACCACCCTTACGCGCCACGCCGCGCAGCAAGGCCTCACCGTCGTTTCAGGATTGCAGATGTTCGTCGAGCAGGCCGTGCGCCAGTTCGAAATCTGGACCGGAAGCTCGGCGCCACGCGCTGTAATGGAAAAAGCCGCGCTGGAAGCGCTAAACTCCGGTTAATGGCCATCAAGCTCACTCGCCGTGAAATCGCAACGGCCCTGTCGGCCTCGGCGGTTTTGCTCGCCCAGGCGCCCGCTCCGCCACAGCCCCAAAATTCGCCCCTGAGTCCCGATGACGAACTCAAGGCCGCGCGCGACTCGATCCGTCAGAACTCCGAACAGCTCGCCAAGTTCCCACTTCCTATGTCAACCGAGCCAGCCACGCGCTTCAAAGCCTAAGGCATCGTCATGGCCACTATCCCCGACGACATATTCTTTGCGACCATCATCGAAATCAACCAGAAGCTCAAGGCCAAAGAATTTTCGGTGCGGGAACTGACCAAAGCTTTTTCCGAGCGCCTGGAACGTCTGGGGCCCCGCTACAACGCGCTGGGGCTGTCTCTCCGCCAACAAGCCGATCGGGAGGCCCGCGACGTGGACGGCGACATCAAGCGCGAGCGTTTCCGCAGTCCTCTGCAAGGCATTCCGTTCGGCGCCAAGGACCTGCTGTCCTACGCGAAGCAGCCCACCACCTGGGGCGCGCGCCCGTACGCCGGCCAGGTTTTCGACTACACCGCTACTCCACTCACGAAGCTCGCCAAGACCGGCGCCATTCTCATCGGTAAACTCGCGATGGTCGAGCTCGCCGGCGGCCCCAGCTATCGCTACGCCAATGCATCGCTCACTGGCCCCGGTCTGAACCCTTGGGATCGCACGCGCTGGTCGGGAGGATCATCGAGCGGCTCGGGAATCGCCGTCGCCGCCGGATTAGTCACGTTTGCGCTCGGCTCGGAAACCTCGGGATCTATTCTCACGCCCAGCGCCTTCTGCGGCATTACCGGCCTCCGGCCGACCTATGGTTTGGTAAGCCGCCATGGCGCGATGGCGCTCTCCTGGACTCTCGACAAGATCGGCCCCATGTGTCGCTCGGCCGAGGATTGCGGATTGGTACTGCATGAGATCGCCGGCGCCGATGCCCGGGACCCGGCAACCGCCGGAAAGAGCTTCTACTATGCGCCGCAATTCTCCCGCGATCTGAAATACATTCGAGTGGGCTTCGCTCCCGTCGATTTTGACGATGCGGCCGAGCCTTCAGCGCGCCCCGACTTCGCCAAAGCCCTTGAAACGATCCGTTCCCTCGGCGTGCAGGTCACTGAGGTCAAGCTGCCTGAGTTTCCCTACGGCCCGATCATCAGCACCATCATCTCGTCCGAAGCCGCCTCGATTTTCGAGCCGCTGATCCGTAGCGGCAAGGTCGATGAGTTGGTCGATCCCAAACAGATCGCCGGGCTTAAAGCCGGCCTCGAAATTCCTGCCGCGGATTACCTCAAGGCGATGCGCATTCGCAGCCTGATCCAGTCTGCTTTCAGCGATCTTTTGGATAATATTGACGTGCTGCTCGCGCCCTCGCGCCTGGGACCGGCACCGAAAATCACGCAGCCCCTGGATCGCCCAACAATAGATCGGCCAGCAAGCCTCACGGCGCTCATCCCGGCGGGCAACTTGGCTGGTTTGCCGGCTCTCTCGCTGCCATGCGGCTTTGCTGACGGAATGCCGATTGCGATTCAACTAGTAGGGCGGCCATTCACGGAGAACACCCTGCTGGCCATCGGCAGAGATTTTCAAGCGCGCACCGACTGGCATCGCCGCCGCCCGCCGGTGTCGTAGCGCACGCACTCTTGCGTGCCGCATCGGCCAGGGGCTTCCTCTACGGCTCGGCTCATCGCGGGACAAGGCCGCCCGTCCTGCATGCCCGTCGTCAACACTCGTGTGAATGCCCTAAATCCCCGGCACGATCGACTTCAGCGCCGCCGCCCCCACCGCCCCCGTCAACGCCGGCATCACCGACGTCGCGATCCCTCTGCGCTGATACTCGCTGTCGATCGCGTGGTATCCCAGGTACACGAAAGCGCCCGCGGCCACCGACAAAAATCCAATGGTCCAGTTAGTGCCCAGATGAGGCGCGAGCACCACCGCCAGCGCCCCTCCCGCGATCATCATCAGTTGGGCCGCCACCGCGCCTAGCATCGCTTTTCGCGCTGTTCCCAGGGCGGCTGCCAAGAGCGCGCCCAATGCCAGACCCTCCGGTAACTTATGTGCTCCAATGCCCAGCAGGAACGCGACCTTCAGATCCTCGAAGCCCTTGGCCTGCGACACGGCCAGGCTCCAGCCGTCAAAGAAGCTGTGAAGCCCGGATGCGATTAGCAGCGGACCCGCGAAGCCGTGCAGGCTCTCGCTGCAATTCCCGTGGTCGTGCGGATGCGAACACGTCGGACAGACCGGATAAACGTAGTGATCGATCAGCCACAGCAGCGTGAAACCAATCGCGAGGCCCGCACTCGCCCCCACCCAACCAAAATGTTGAGCGATCTCGGGAAGAATCCAGAACAGCGCGATGCCCACCAGCAGGCCTCCGCTGAAGGGCAGAACCCGCTGCGAGATCGACGGCGTTTCGGCCAGCTTGATGCCCGCGGCTGCTCCAGCCAGCGTGAGTAGCACCAGACCGATCAAGAGTGGGTATATACCGATCAACCTCCACTGTAGCGGGTAGCCCGCAAGACCGGGTAGTGTCCTAAATCTGAGATTTAGGACACTACCCAAGACCGGCAATCCCGCTTCGTGCTACATTCAAAAGTTTAATGCGAAGTCCGCTTCTGCTTCTCCTTTTCTGCATTCCCCTGTTTTGCCAGAACAATTACGAGATTCAGGTCTATCCCTACGAGACCGTCGCTCCGCATCAAACCATGATCGAGCTGCACAGCAACTTCACGTTCGAGGGATTCAAGACCTCCGTGGATGGCCTCTATCCCGACAATCACCAGTTGCACGAAACCATCGAAATCACGCACGGCTTCACCGACTGGTTTGAAACCGGCTTCTACATCTTCACTAGCGCGCAGAGCGGAGTTGGTTGGGATTGGGTCGGCGACCATATCCGGCCCCGTTTTCGAATTCCGGAGTCCTGGAAGTGGCCGGTGGGCGTCAGTATCTCGAACGAGATCGGCTATCAACGCCGGCCGTACTCTACCGCGCTGTGGGACTGGGAAATCCGCCCCATCATAGACAAGCAGATTGGCCCCTGGTATCTTTCATTCAACCCTGCGTTTGATCGCGCTTTACAGGGGCCCGACACCAAACGCGGCTTCGAGTTCTCGCCGGATTTCAAGATCGGCTATGATTTCACCAAGAAGATCAACGGTGGCTTTGAATATTACGGCGCGTTAGGTCCCGTCACCGGATTTGATCCTTTCCGTGACCAGATGCAGCAAATCTTCCCAACCATCGACCTGAATCTTTCTCCCAACTGGGAATTTAACTTCGGCGTTGGTGTCGGCCTAACCGGGGGCACCGAGCATCTGATCGTGAAGATGATTCTCGGCTATCGCTTCAAGATATAAGCCACGAAATATCTGATATGATCGTGGCGTCTTACGGCAGGCAGCATACACCACGCAACGGAGGTGCCGATGGCAACGGCGCGGAGCACCAACAACGAGGACGGCACGAAACTATCGGCTAACGTTGATCAGCAACTGGCGTTCGAGCTGGCGCGCGTCGTTGAGGAGGCCGGCGTCGCAGCCGCTCGTACCATGGGCCAAGGCGACCGGCCAGGATCGGATCATGCCGCCGTCCAGGCCATGCGCCAAGCCTTCGAGAACGTCCCCATCGCCGGCAATATCGTCATTGGCGAGGGTGAGCGCGACGAGGCTCCCATGCTGTACATCGGCGAACGTGTCGGTGCTCCGCCCCGAGATGGCTACGATTATCCCGCCATCGACATCGCCGTCGATCCTCTGGAAGGGACCAACCTTTGCGCTACCGGCGCCGCCAATTCCATCGCTGTGCTGGCGGCCTCCGAGGCCGGTGGCCTGCTCCATGCGCCGGACTGCTACATGGAAAAGATCATCGCCGGACCGGCCTGTCAGGGCGCGTTGGACATCGATGCGCCTCCCGAAGACAACCTCCAGGCCATCGCCAATTGCCTCGATCGTCCGGTAGAAGATCTGGTCGTCATGGTTCTCGACCGCCCGCGCCACGAGAAACTGATCGCCTCCATCAGAAAAGCCGGAGCGCGTATCCGCTTAATTGGGGACGGCGATCTTTCGGCGGGAATCGCGGCGGCCGTGCGCGGCGCCGGTGTCCACGCGGTGATGGGTATCGGTGGCGCGCCCGAGGGTGTGATTACCGCTGCCGCCATGCGCTGCCTGCACGGCGAAATGGTCGGGCGTCTGGTGGTCGATAGCACCGAACTAGAGCGCCGCATGCAACGCATGGGCATCGAGGATCCGCATCGCGTCTATCACGCCGAGGATCTTGCTCCCGGAAAACAGATTATCTTCGTCGCTTGCGGCGTGACGCCCGGCAACCTGCTCCAGGGCGTCCGCTTCTTCGGCGACGGTTACCGCACCCACACCCTGGTCATGACCCTGAACCCCAACAATGTCAGCTTCCGCGACACCGTTCACATGACGCGCCAGCCCGGCCCGCGCGGCGTCCGGCTGTATTAAACTACTGGTCACAACTTGCTGAGCGCGTCCAAAGCCAGAGCCTTCTCCATGGTTTGGGTCTGAATGCGTCTTCGCAATCCCGTTGGCAGGCGTCTCGGTGATTCCGTTAACGGGCGTGTTCGCTGTGGCAAACCGATCAGCCGGTGTAAGTCTGCCCATTGGACCAAAGAGGTTGAGTAGAACCCGCTTGCTCTTGGAGCTAGTATCCCCTGGCTGAGTCCACGAATGCGGCACGACAAGGTGCTCCGCAGCATTGCCGGATCTTAAGGACGGACTACGGTGGGGCAGGTAGTCGGCCGCCAGGAGCGGTACCATGGAGTAAAAGGCTATGATCATCCGCAAACCGTCCGACCTTCGCTATTCCGCTGTAACGCCCAAGCAAGTGTATCTGAACCGCCGCCGGTTCTTGGGCGCCGCGCCGATCGCGCTGGGAGCACTTTTGGGCTCGCGCGCCGCACAGGCCACCACCAAACTCGCTGGCGTCACCAAGAGTTCCTACACGGTCGACGAAAAAGTTACGCCGCTGGATGTCATCACGCACTACAACAACTTCTACGAATTCGGAACGGACAAGGAAGACCCGTCCAGAAACGCGCAGAATTTTCGCACTTCGCCGTGGATGGTGAAGGTGGAAGGCGAGGTCGCCAAGCCGAAAGTACTCGATCTGGATGCTCTCATGAAGCTGGCGCCGCTCGAGGAGCGCATCTACCGGCACCGTTGTGTGGAGGCCTGGTCGATCGTGGTGCCATGGGTCGGCTACTCGCTGAACGCGCTGCTAAAGGAAGTGGAGCCGACCTCGAAGGCCAAGTTCGTGGCGTTCGAAAGTTACTATGACCGGAAGCAAATGCCGCAGGGCACTTGGGCTGGCCTCCAATTTCCGTATGTCGAAGGACTGCGGCTCGATGAAGCCATGAATCCTCTGGCTTTGCTCGCGGTCGGTCTCTATGGCGAGACTCTTCCCCCGCAGGACGGCGCGCCTTTCCGGCTGGTGGTGCCGTGGAAATACGGCTTCAAGAGCATCAAGTCGATCGTTAAGATCCGTCTGGTGGAAAAGATGCCTCCCACCACTTGGAATCTCTCGGCGCCGCAAGAGTACGGTTTCTATTCCAACGTCAATCCGGAAGTCGATCACCCGCGCTGGAGCCAGTCCAAGGAACGCCGCCTGGGCGAATTCCTGAAGCGCAATACTCTCAAGTTCAACGGCTACGGCGAGCAGGTGGCCAGCCTCTACACCGGAATGGATCTTCGCAAGAATTACTAAGGCATGAAAAAGGTCCTCTCCAACCGGTGGACCAAGGTCGTCCTCTTTGTCTTGTGCCTGGTCCCACTGGCCTGGCTGGGCTGGCGCGCTTACAAGCAGGATCTGACCGCCAACCCGATCGAGTACATCACTCACTTCACGGGCGATTGGACCATCCGTTTCCTGCTCATCACCCTAGCCGTCACGCCGCTTCGAAAGTTGTTCAATCAGCCACAACTGGCTCGCTTCCGCAGAATGCTGGGCCTGTTCGCCTTTTTCTACGGCTGCCTGCACCTGATGACATGGCTTGGGCTCGACAAGTTCTTCGATCTATCGGAAATGTGGAAGGACGTCATAAAGCGGCGCTTTATCACGGCCGGCATGACGGCTTTCCTGCTGATGCTGCCTTTGGCCATCACGTCTACGGCGGGCTGGGTGCGGCGGCTGGGCTTTGTACGCTGGCAGCGGCTGCATCGGCTGATTTACTTTAGCGCGCTGGCAGGCGTGGTTCACTACTACTGGCTGGTTAAATCCGACATCCGGCTGCCACTGATGTATTTCGCGATCTGGGCGGTGCTGATGTGTTACCGGGCTGCGGTTTGGCTGAACACGCGGCGTAAAGTGCAGCGTAAAGAGCGATCTGGTGGGCAACCTAGTGGGCAATCTGGCCGCGTCACCATTCCGAGTACGGCGTCCCTTCCAGACTGATCTTGTCCGAACTGCTGCGCACATCGAAAATGCCCGGCTCGCTCTGATTCACGGTGTTGCTGGCGTCTTCCATGATGACCTTCCAGGCGTCGGCCGTGCCGGTGATCGGATCCACCGGGATCTGCCGCATGTAGCCGTCGCTGACCAGGTCGTTCAACGTTTGCGGCGCTTTCTGTTTGTCGTAGGTGTACTCGTCGATCACCGTGCGCATGGTGAACAGATTGTTCTTGAGCACGCTCTCCTTGGCACGAGTGATGGACCGGCTGTAAATCGGAATGGCCACCGACATCAGAATTGCGATGATCGCCATCACGATCATCAGCTCCACCAGCGTGAATCCGAATCGGCGTCTATTCATGACTCACCACTCCCCGTAGGCCGTTCCGTCGCGCGCCTTGTCCATGCTCTTGGTGTAGACCTCGAACACATTCTGGCCGCCCCAGGCCTGCCCTTTAGGATCGTCGCGAGTGCTGCGAAGGCCCCAGTCGTAAGACTTGGTCATCGGGTCCTTCGGAATCCGCCGCAGGTATTTGATCTTCTTGTCCACCGAACCGGTGGCCTTCACGCCATCCACTAGCTGTTGCAGTGTTTCGGGATAGTTGTCCGAATCCAGCTTGGCCGGGCCGATTTTGCCAGTATCCATGTCGTCTTTGAACTTGTCGATGGCGTTCCGCATCGTGACCAGAGCGCGCTCCAGGTCGCGTTCCTTCTCACGCTGCACCTTGTAGCGCGCCAGCGGAACCGCCATGGCGGAAAGCAGCATCAGGATGGTGAAAGCCACGATCAGCTCCACCAGCGTTAAGCCGCTTTGTCGACTGCGCCGCTTCACTTGAACCTCTACTGAACCGTAACGGTCACCGAAGGCGCCGCCACGCTGATTGGTTGCTGCTTCGAGTCTTTCAGGTTTACTTCGGTGACGGTAATGGTGGTCGATCCTTTGCCGATCGCCATAAAGGTCAACTGCAGAATGGGCCCGGAACCACTCACGCCGCCCGTCCCTGCCCGGCGGCTCATTTCAATGGTGGCTTCACCGGCGTCATTGCGAATATCCAGGGTCGGGGAATCCACGCTTCCGGCTTGGCCGAGCAAACTCCCCGGCGCAGCCTGATTCAAGCGCAGGATCTTCGGGTCCCACTTGATTTTTACGGGCGCGCCTCCTAGATCAGTCACATTGTCAGCTTGCAAAGATACGACCACGGGAGCGCTCAAGGCCACCTGAATCGGCGTCGGAGAGAACGACAATTTCGGTGGGCTGGAGGGCGGCACAGGCGTAGCCGACGGCGCCGTAGCCGCAGGTGCGGGGGCTGGAGCTACCGGGGCCGTGGCCGCTGGGGCAGGAGCAGCAGGAGCCGGAAGCGCGGGCGCCGCTTCCTGATTGCGCGGCGCAAAGCTCAGCTTCACCGTCTGATCGGTTCCCGCGGACACTCCCTTCAGATCAAGCCCGGTGATATCAGGCGTCCGCAGGATGTGCGGGATCAGCGCGATCATCAGTTCGATACGCGATTTGTCTTTTGAGTTCGAGCCGAGAAAGTACTTGCCTAAGATCGGAATACTCGTCAGACCCGGAATTCCATTGGTGTTGTTGCTGTCAGAAGTCTGGGTCAGGCCTCCGACTAAACTGACCTCACCATCGCGCAGCCGAATGTCCGCCTCATTCTTCCGCTGCGAGATTATAGGCTGCTGCAGCCCGCCAAGGTTAATGGTATTGCTTACCTGGGAGATGTCCACCAAAATATGCAAAGTCACTTCATCAGTGCCATGAACATGCGGTGTCAGCTCCACATTGACGCCGGTATCGACAAACTGAAACTGCGTGCTCACTAACGGGCTAACACCTACTGTGCCGATACCCGGTTGGAAGCTGCCAGTGGCGTAAGGGTATTTGTCGCCGATCTTCAAGGACACTTTTTGTCCGTCCGAGGCACGCACTTGCGGCGACTGCATTACTTTGGTCGATGAATCCGACATTACAGCCTGCAGTAAGGCTCCCGGCAGGGTGGTCGAGAAATCCCCCGTGCCAATGTGTGAGAGCTGCGACAGCGCGACTGCGCTGCCACCGGTGGTGGTTGTCCCGGTCGTCCCTGTGGTGCCAGTCGTCCCAGTAGTGCCGGTGGTGCCGGTCGTCCCAGTAGTTCCTGTGCCGGTGTTGCTGGTCGACGTAGTGACCGGATTTCGGGGTGTGAATGAGATGGGCAGCGCCAGACCGGTGGTGCCCCCGGACACCAGAGCCGACGCAATGCTCCGGCTCTTATCGCTGTTCACTTCCATTACGATCACGTCCACCATCACTTCCGATTTGGGCTTGTCCATATCGTGGAGCAGCTTTTCCACCAGCGCCACCTTGTCCACGGTGTCGCGCACCATTACCGCGTTTTGCGCATTAAAGGTGAACATGCGGCGAACATCGGTGACCGATCGTACCGCGGTGATGATCTCCTGAAACTCCTGCACGGAGGTGGGGTTTCTCAAATAGAAAACCTTCACGACTTCGTCCTCATAATCCCGCCGCTTGGTGACGTTGTCTTCAGTCACGAAGATGGCATTTGCGCTAACCGGCTTCCAGAACGTCTTGGTTAGGAGCGCGATGTAGTCCAGCGCCTCATCCAGCGTGGTGTTGTTCAAGTCCAGATTCGTAGGCCGGCCCGGTTGCATCTGCGGATCGAACAATACGTTCACGCCGGCCAGCTTGCCCACCGTTTCATAGAGGACCTTGGGCGGTTGATTGTTCATCTTCAGCGAGGAGATCTGACTGGTAATCGGTTTCAGCACGGGGACGGGCAACATGGACTCGATCATTTTCACGCTATCTACGCGTGACTGTTCGGCCGGAGTCAAGGGAGTCTGGCCGGGTGGAACATTGCCCTTTTTAATTTGATCGAGCGCGTCGGTCGTATGCTTTATCTCCTGCAGCGCGACGGACGAGCCGGGATCGATGCTGAACGCCTTTTGAAACTCCACCAGCGCTTCTTCTAGCTTGCCGGCCTGCCGCAGTCTCATGCCGGCTTCGACGTGCGCCTGGCTGGCCTGAAAACGGATACGGCGCGTGGCCAACTGGTAGCTGACCTCCTTCGGATCCGTGCTCAGGGCCTTAGTGTAATATTCCAGCGCGGCATCATAATCCTTGCGAGCCTCGGCTGCCTGACCTAACTTCAGGAACTTGTCGCCGTTCCTGTTGCTGGCGTCAGCGCCGGGCACGGGCAGTAGAATAAGCACCGCCGCAAGTATCGCTAAACCGCGTAAGTTATTGTAAGCAATCATCTTATTACCTGGTGACGCCTTATGGTAAAATGAACCTGCGCTGGGCCGTAATCCACCACATAAACGATTGACGCAGCGTGCTTTCCGAGTGTGGAGTACAAAAACAGGCCACAGTGGAGCCTAAAATCAAAATCTTGAGCGACAATCGTCATGCCGGCCACGATTACCATTTGCTGGAGCGGTTTGAAGCTGGACTTGCGCTCACTGGAACCGAGGTCAAGTCGGCCAAGGACGGCAGGGTTCAATTGAAGGATAGCTTCGCCGAAGTCGCAGGCAACGAGGCTTGGCTGCTGAACGCGCACATTGGCCAATACTCGCACGGCAATCGTGAGAATCACGAGCCGACCCGGCGGCGAAAGCTGCTGCTGCATCGCGCGGAGATCGATAAATTACTCGGCAAGACGCGCGAAAAAGGCCTGACCTTGGTGCCGACGAAAATGTATCTGAAGAACGGGCGGATCAAGTTGGAGCTGGCGGTGGCCAAGGGCAAAAAGCTGCACGACAAACGGGAGAGCGAGCGCGAACGGGAGATGGAAGCCGAGGCGCGCGCGGGCGTGAATCGAAGACGTCTATAACTTGCAAGTTGACGATTGGGGACATCGAGTAAGCGGACATGGACATAAAGGTTAAGGTTGAGGTGAAACCCATTGCGGAAGTGGAAGCGGATGCACTGCTGGTGGTCGGGTTTGAAGGCGCCGCTCCCGGCGGACCCGCCAGTGGCCTGAGTAAAGAACTCTACGACGCCGGTGAATTCTCCGGCAAGGCACTTGAAAACGCCATTCTTCACCGGCCGGCCGGCTTCAAGGCCAAACGCCTGGTGCTGGCAGGGGCAGGAAAGCGCGGCGACTTCAATCCCGCTGAGCTGCGCAAGCTGTCGGGCGCTATGCTGCGCGCGCTTAAGCCGAAAGGTGTTCGGAGCATCGTCATGGCGCTGGATGAGCCGTTTCGCTCGGACGATTTCGCCGCCGCAGCGGTGGAGGGAGCACTGCTCGGCGATATGGAGGCGCATCGTTACAAGACTGATCCGAAGAAAAACGAGAAGCAGGTAACGTCGTTTGCCGTCCTGGGCGGCTCGCAGGCAGCGGTGGATCGCGGCCGGATTCTCGCGGAGGCTCAGAACTTCACCCGCGATCTCGCCAACGAGCCGGCCAACTTGCTGACACCTACTGGTCTGGCCGAAAGTGCGCGTAAGATGGCGGCGGACTTCAGTCTGGAATGCGAAGTCCTGGATCAGGACCGCATGCGCCAGCTCGGGATGGGCGCGTTGCTGGGGGTCGCGCAAGGCAGCGCCGAGCCTCCTGCGATGATCATTTTGCATTACAAACCGGCGGCCACGCCATCATCGAAAGACCACCTGGGCCTGATCGGGAAGGGCGTCACGTTCGACACCGGCGGCATCTCCATCAAGCCGGCCGATGGCATGGAGAAGATGAGATACGACATGGCCGGCGGCGCAGCCATGCTGGGAGCGATGCGCGCCATCGCGCAGCTCAAACCCGCGATCCCGGTGACCGCCATCATTCCCACCGTCGAAAACATGCCG
>Ga0073928_10003625_pt1 | contig 24036 bp, 19 predicted proteins | sample PaiPotPPA55metaG_FD_76969 | JGI IMG/M metagenome (GOLD analysis project Ga0073928, IMG submission 76969) | Iron sulfur acid spring bacterial and archeal communities from Banff, Canada, to study Microbial Dark Matter (Phase II) - Paint Pots PPA... ...
GCGGCACCTTTCTTGAAGCAGGCGGTGACGCTGGATCCGAATTTCGCCATGGCCTATGCGGTGCTAGGACAAGTGGAAACGAACTTGGGCGAACGCAGCCTCGGCGCGGAATACACCAAGAAGGCTTACGATTTGCGAGACCGCGCTAGCGAGCCCGAGAAGTTTTACATCGAGTCCCACTACCACAATAACGTTACCGGAGATCTCGAAAAGAGCATCCAGGTTTACCAGCTTTGGGCGCAGACCTATCCCCGTGACTCAATTCCTCAAGGCAATCTGGCAGTCGATTACACATCTATCGGCCAATGGGATAAGGCCCTCCCTGAAGCGCGTGAAGGGCACCGGCTCAGTCCGGACGAAAGTATCAGCTCGTTTCAAGTTGGTTTCATTTACATGGGCCTTGGGCGGTTGGACGAAGCCAAGGCCACAATCAACGAAGCGCTGGCGCGGAAATTGGATGTTCCGAACTTTCATTTCCTTCTTTACCACCTGGCATTCTTGCAGAAGGACTCGGCCACCATGGCGCGCGAACTTTCTGTCATTTCCAATTTTTCGCCTCAGATGGCTGCCGTCGCGTCTCTTATTGAGGCTAATTCGGAAGCCTATTCTGGCCACCTCGGAAAAGCCCAAGCATCGTTTCAGGCCAGCGCCAGAACCGCCGAAAGCTTAGGCAAGAAAGGATCTGCTGCCAACGCGATCGCCGCTCGGGCTTTCATCGAGGCCGTCGTGGACGATACTGCAGCGGCTAAAAAGGACGCCGCTGCAGCTCTGGCCCTCGATTCCTCGGCCAAACTACAAAGTGAAGCAGCTTACGCTTTTGCGCGCGCTGGCGAAGCCGCCCGAGCCGAATCACTCGTGGGCGAAATCGCCAAAGAACTCCCTTCCGGCACTTTGGAGAATGGGTACGACCTGCCGACCATCCGCGCTGCCGTCGAGACGAATCACAACAGTCCCGGCAAAGCGGTTGAAATCCTTCAGACAGTGATTCCTTACGATCTCGCCAATAACCGGGAACTTCTGAGCGCGTATGAGCGCGGGCGTGCATATCTGCTTTTGCATAAAGGTAACGAGGCCGCCGCTGAGTTCCAGAAGCTTTTGGATCATCAGGGCATTGTCAAGAATTCTATCGTCGGGGCGTTGGCGCATTTGCAGTTGGGCCGCGCTTATGCCATTGCGGGCGATTCAGCGAAGGCGCGCGCTGGGTATCAGGATTTTCTTGGGTTGTGGAAAGACGCCGACCCCAATATACCAATTCTCGTTGCTGCGAAGTCTGAGTATGCAAAATTGAATTCCGGTGCTGACGGCAACTCCAAATAGGTATTTGCTTTCACGATTAAGCCCCGAGGCGCAAATTAAGTGGCGGTATCAGCATTCACGGAATGAAAAGTGAAATCCGGCAAACGCAATTCTGCGGCGAAACGAAAAGGCACTGCGAAAAACTTTGAGAAATACCTTGCGGGCATCCCGGCGCCGGCCCGCGACGCGTTGAAACAAATGCGCGCGGCGATTCGGTCTGCTGTGCCGGCCGGGGCGATTGAAATCATCAGTTATGGAATTCCTGCGTTCAAGCACAAGCGAGTTCTGGTATGGTATGCCGCGTTCTCGAAACACTGCAGTTTGTTCCCCACGGCGGCGGTTATTCAAGCGTTCAAAGTGGAACTAAAGGGCTTCGTGATATCCAAAGGGACCATTCAATTCCCGACGGACAAGCCGTTGCCGGCAGCGCTTATCAAGAGACTGGTAAAGGCACGGGTGAAGCAGAACGAAAGCGAGAAACGGCGCTGACATAATTGTCACCCTTCCAACCACTTCGATAACTGATCGCCGGCGCGGAACCGGGGTTAACGCGGCTTCGTTCCCTACCTCCGCGCCGCACAAAAACGAATCCGCGCGACAATCCCGGTAGCAAAGGAAAGGCGAAAGGTTCCGGATCCTCGTTTTTCCGCTTGACACCGGCCGGGTATAAATATTTAATTCGTTTAATAAATTTAATAAAAGGCGTGGGTGGGGTGCCCAGGCAGATTTGTGGACTCTTCCAACTCAGCAGTTTCCTGAACTACCATCTGCGAGCCGTTAGTGTGCGTCTTAGCGCGCAGGGAGCGGACAAAGAGCGGACGTGCAACTTCTTGAACTTTGTTCAATGGAGCCGGCCATGAAAATCATTCGCATAGCTTTCTGCTTAACGGTATCCCTGCTGATCTGCGGCGCTGCTCTGGCGCAGGACACCGGCACGTTCACTGGAACGGTGCACGATGCTTCCGGCGCGGTTGTGGCCGGGGCAGAAGTGACCATCAACAGCTCCGCTATAGGCATAAAGAAGACAGTGACAACGAATACCGACGGAGACTGGGTGACGCCTTATCTCCCCATAGGGACTTATGACATAGGGATTTCCGCGACCGGATTCAAAAAATACGAGGCCAAAGGTGTGATTCTGCGCGTTGGGCAAAAAGCGCGAGTGGACGTAAACCTGGAAGTCGGCGCGATAACGAATGAGGTAGTGGTCGCCGGAGAAAATGTCGCCCAAGTGGATACACAATCTTCAGAAATCGGCGGGACGATTACGGGAAGCGAAATTACGCAGTTGCAGTTGAACGGGAGGGATTTCACGCAGCTGGTGACGCTGACTCCCGGCGTGAATAATCAGACGCAGCAGGATGAAGGCACCGTCGGAATCCTTGGAAACGTGGTGTACAGCATCAATGGCGGGCGCGGTGAGAACAATAACTGGGAAGTGGACGGCGGCGACAACATGGATAACGGCAGCAACAACTCGCTGAACGTCTTCCCCAGTGTCGATTCGATCGCCGAAGTACGCGTGCTCACGTCGAACTATGGCGCGCAATATGGACGAAACGCTTCCGGCACGGTGGAGACAGAGATCAAGTCCGGAACAACCGCCTTCCACGGTGATGTATATGAATTCGTGCGCAACGACATTTTCAACGCCAAGAGCTTTTTCGACTCATCGGTACCACCCTATAAAAAGAATGATTTCGGTTACACGATCGGTGGACCCGTTTATATTCCCAACCACTACAACACGGACAAGAGCAAGACGTTCTTCTTCTGGTCCGAAGAGTGGCGCTTGGAGCGGGTGCCAGCGTCGGCTTGGCTAGCGTCGCAGGGAGATTCATCAAACATCCCTGTTCCATCGGTGGCTGAGCGGGGAGGAAATTTTTCGGATGTATGCCCGGGGCCGGATTGTCCGAACTTGCCGGGTGGCGGGACGTCGATACCCACGGCTTCGATCGGGCCGAACGCGACAGCAATCCTGGCGGAAATCCCGGCACCCAACAGCAGCACCGGCTGTACTTCTGTGATTCAATCTTGCTTCAACACTACGTTGACACAACCGACCTATTGGCGGGAAGAACTCGTTCGGGTAGACCATAACGTCACACACAATCTTCGAGCGACATTTCACTACATCCACGACTCCTGGAATACGGTTACGCCTCTGACGCTTTGGTCCAACGCCACGGTGCCGAACATCCAAACGAAGTTTGTGGGACCGACCACGAGCGCGGTAGCACGGCTGACATATACGGCGTCGCCGACGCTGGTGAATGAATTCGTTTTCAGTTACACGGACGACCATATATTCCTGACCAACGTAGGTCCTTTTGCCAAGCCTGCCGGTATGACCATGACCGGCCTATTTCCGGACGCGCCGGGTTTTGCAACGAAGCTTCCAGCGGTGACTTTAGCGGGCAACAATGCCTACGGATTTACCGTCGATCCTTCTTACGAGCCCTGGAACAATGCGAACCCGACCTACACGATACGGGACAATGTGACGAAGATTATCGGCAAGCACAACCTGCAGTTCGGGGCGTATGTGGTAATCGCGCAGAAGAATCAATTCTCGAGTTTGCAAGACGGCGGCGCGTTAACTTTTGACACCTCGCATACGACTATATCGACCGGCAACTCATTCGCGGACTTGCTGCTGGGAAACATCGCCTCGTTCTCGCAGGCCAGTCGAAACATTAAGTACTACGATCGCTATCAGTTTGTTGAGCCGTACATTCAAGACGATTTTCATGTAACTTCCCGTCTGACGCTGAACATTGGTTTGCGTATAAGCCTGTTTGGCACATACCACGAAAAATTCAAACAGGAATTCAATTTCGATCCCAACGCGTTTAACCACGATCCCACCGTCGTCGTCACAATTGGGCCCAATGGCGAGCTTCAAAATCCTAATACTGGAGTAGATTTGACGCCGACCGACCCATTGAACTTCAACGGCATCATACAGTGCGGCGCCCCAGGCATTCCCAGAGGTTGTTTGAAAGGGCATTTGTGGAATCCGGCTCCTCGGGTCGGATTTGCATGGGATCCTTGGGGCAACGGAAAGACATCCGTTCGAGGCGGATACGGGATTTTCTACGATCATGGTCAGGGCAATGAGGGAAACTCCGAATCGCTGCAAGGTAGCCCACCGCTAGTTCAGAACCCGTCGCAATCGAACTTGGCGGCTGGCGTAGGCACTTGCACGCAACCGACCGGATATACCTGTATAGGAGCAGGTGGCGGCCCGCTTCAGGCATTTCCCTTGAGCGTGGTCTCCATCCCCAACTCCGCGGTTTGGCCCTATATGCAGCAATGGAATCTTAGTGTTCAGCACGAGTTTTTTAAGAACACAGTGGGCCAGATTTCTTATGTGGGAAGCAAGGGCACGCATTTAGCATTACAGTTGGACGCGAACCAGTTGCAACCAACTCCAGCTTCGGAAAATCCCTATTCTCCCGGTGTGCCCCTAACGACCAGCGATTGCAACAACAGCACGGCGAACGGAACGCCGCTAGGCAATTTGCCGATGAGCGTTCAGGAAAACTTTCTTGTTGCTTGTGGTAATGACGCTTCACCATTCCGTCCCTTCGTTGGCTTCGGTACGATTACTCGAAAGCTCTATGCGGCTGACTCAATCTACAATTCTCTTCAGATTTCAGTCCGCCGGACAATCGCGCCGCTTACCCTTTCAGTGGCCTACACGTACAGCCATTCGATCGACGATTCTTCGGATTGGCAGGATGCCAATTTCGTGAACTCGTTCAATCTGCGGACAAACCGGGCCAGTTCCAACTTCGATGAGCGGCATATTTTGGACATTAGCTATGTTTATAACATTCCCTCCTTCCATGAATCAGGAATTACCAAAGCAATCCTGGGCGGCTGGTCATACGCTGGGATTACGACTTTCAATACCGGGACGCCTTTTAGCGTGACCAATGGCGTTTTCGGCGACAACGCGGGAGTGGCGAATGGAGTGGGTACCAACGGATCCTATCCTGACCTGATCGGGAATCCTCATTCAAAGCCCTCGGCGGATGCGGTTGCCGCGTTACAACCTCTTACCGGGCCTCTGCTGTTCAATCCGGCCGCCTACGCGCAGCCGCAAGGACTGACCTTCGGTCTAGCGGGGCGCAATTCCTTGAATAACCCTCACAGATTGAATTTTGACATGTCGTTATTCAAGAACTTCCCGATCCACGAATCGATTTCGATGCAGTTCCGCGCCGAGGCCTTCAACATTTTCAACCACACGCAGTGGACGGGAGTAAATGCGTCGATTGGTTGCTATGGCGGAGCTAACAATTCGGCCGGGGATCCGTCTTGCTTGGGGAACGGATTCCTGCAACCGTCCGGGGCCCACCTGGGGCGGATTCTGCAGTTTGGATTGAAGCTGCTGTTCTAATTAACTGGTTGCGACACGAGCAGGGATTTTGTGGTGTGAATTCCCTGCCCTTCTACTAGCAAGTAGATGTTATCCCCTGCGACGTTTTGCAACCTTTCTACCGCGCCGCTGGGCCATTGGACTTCTACTGAATCCATTTTTGACTCCTTGCCCAGACCGAAGTGCAGGCGCAGGTCGTTCTGCGAAAGATAACTTGCGCCTCCTCGGACTTCGTTGAACTGCACAAGCTTACCGGCTCGCACGGTGACGCGTGCCCCAATTGCGGCTCGATTGCTCTTGGTGCCTACGAGCTTGAACTCCACGCGGTGGTTGCCTGCGACACCGTGATTTAGCAGGAGCGAGGGCGGTTCGCCTACATTCAAAAGCAAAACGTCGATATTTCCGTCATTGGCGACGTCGCCGAACGCGGCGCCGCGACGGGAGGCGAGGGGAACGGCATTCAGCCCCGCGGCTGCAGCGGAATCGGTGAACGTGCCGTCGTGATTGTTCATGTGCAGCAAAAGGGGTTCGCGATAGCGCGCGCCGGATTCGAGTGAGTCCATTTGCGGATACACGTGGCCATTAGCAACAAATAGATCGATCCAGCCGTCGTTATCGAAATCAAAAAAACCGGTGCCCCATTTCACGTACGGATAGCTGGACGCGGCGACGCCGGCTTTCCAGCTGACTTCGTCAAACCCCGTGGCGCCGAGATTGTGGTACAGGTTATCTTCCTGGTCCATAAAGTTGGTGACGAAGATGTCGAGGCGGCCGTCGTGCTCGTAGTCACCGAAGTCCACCCCCATGGAGCCTTCGGCATCGCCTTCAGCGCTTAAAGCTGTGCCGGATTGCATGCCGACATCGGTAAACGTTCCGTTGTGATTGTTGTGGTAAAGATAATTTGGGCCGGCGTCGTTGGCGACGTATAGATCGGGCCAGCCGTCGTTGTCATAATCGCCCCAGACCACGCCAAGTCCATAGTAGGCATTGGGATCGTCCACGCCAGCTTTCTTTGAAACTTCTTCGAATGTTCCGTCGCCGCGATTGTGATAGAGCAAGTCGGTTTCTCCAAGCATGCCCCAGGGGCCGCACTGCACGACGATGCCGCGGAATTTGCAGGTGCCGAAGGCGGCGACATTGTCGAGATCGATGTGAACGTACCTGGCCACGAAAATATCGACGAAGCCGTCTTTGTCGTAATCGGCCCAGGCTGCGCCGGTCATAAAGCCGCTGCCACGCACGCCGGCTTTGTCAGTGACATCTTCAAAAGTGCAATTGCCGCGATTGCGGTAAAGGGCGTTTCCACCATAACCGGTCACGAAAATATCAAGCAGGCCGTCGTTGTCAAAATCAGCTACGGCGACACCCATGCCCCAGCCTTTGCGCGTCAGCCCGGCTTGCTCGGTGATGTTTTCAAATTTGAGCGGAGTGGTTTGCCGATAGAGCGTGACCATGGGGTCGCCGCCCCGTTTGTAGCGATCGACCCTGGAGCCGTTGACGACCAGGGCGGAAAGAGTACCGCTGTTGTCGCAATCGATGAACCCAACGCCGCCGCTCATCGATTCGACGATGTACTTTTTTTCGGGTGAAGCAATGTGGGGAACGGTTAATCCGGCACGGGCGGCAATTTCTTCGAAAACAGGTACCGGCGCGCGAAGTTTGCCGGTTTGCGCGTTACTGCCAATACATAAGAGGATGACGGCTAGCAGCGGAAATACTTTGGTCGTGGGTCCTGAGGTCAATTCACGACTACTTTAGCGTGCGCAATTCAGGTTGTCTACGGCGCCTGCGTAGAGGCGCGCAAAGCGATTTTAGACCTCCAAGCTGTGGAGATCTTGAGAAACTACATCGACCGCGACAAGTAATGACGTTGCGACAGCGCTTACATCATGCGTCCGAGTCGGGCGGGCTACCCGGCCTTTCCTGCACCCAGCAAAGCACTAGTTCCACTCGTGTGGACACCCCTAGCTTGTCAAAAACCTTAAAAAGATAGTTACCGATGACCTACTGATGTCGTTAGGGTGGCCGCCGCAAACAGTGGCACGAACGACCTACGTGTTGATCGCGGCAACCTGCGTTATTGCCGGGCTCGTTCTGAAATGCGATTTCAGGCCGGCCCTTTGGTTGTCCGTAGGTACCGCTGGGGTTTTTATTAATTGCGGGCTTGCGCTTGGGGTCTTTGAAACAGAATCAAGAACCGCAGATGAACCGGGTGACTACAGTTCCGATAGCCCAATAATTTCGCCGGCGTGAAAAACATCGTTAGCTTTGACTGGAAGTTATGGTGCGTGTAGTTCGCCGCGTGCGCTCTTGGGGCGTAGATTGTTTTTGAACGCTCCCCAGTTGAACTAGAAGCCTGCGAAGCTTGGCTCGTTCTTCGAGATCCATATCAACCACCTCGAAGGCGCGCGCCTGCGTGTTTGCATCGCGAACGATGGTTTGTGCCTTCACCTGCTTTTTGCCCACATTCAATTTCATTCCAACCACACTGCCGGGATGCAAGCTCTGCTCGCAAATCGCCACGCCGCCGCTCAAAGTCATTTCAGGTATAACCAAGTTCCAATTTTCCTTCAAATTCGTGGTCATGGCAGATACTGCGTGCTCCAGCCGCAACCGCGGATAACGTCTCTGCCGAATGGCCGGAGAATTCGGATCGGAATCGAGGGGCTCGATCGAAAATTCCGCAATGCTCAGGCCGCTGCGCGGAATGAAGTTGCGTACCCACTCGGGATCAATTTTCTCCATAGCTTGCGAAGCCACAAGTCTAAGTTCGCTAGGACTGGCCCAGCGGAAGGCCTTGCGAGACTCGGCAATTTTTCGCAGCACCGCTTCAGCCCCGGCGGTTCGCAGGCGGCCGAGCGCCTCAATAGCTTTCAGTTGCAGATACGCGGTGCCGTCCTTGGGCAAGTCGCCTTCGGCTATTCGCAATAGGCGCATGTCCGACAATTGCTCGCCGCTCATGCCAATCTCATCAATCGCGAGGGGGCGGACCAGGCTGTCCAGATCATCAAAAAGTTTCAGGAGCAAATGCCCGCGTTCAGGCGCGCCACTGGCAGATATCTGGCGCACAATTCGGTCGTGCGTTGAACGTTTCCACTCGGACATTCTTCCTGGAAGTACTTCTTCCACAATGCTTGCATCCATGCGCATCAGAAGGCCAAGCGCGTCAATCGCCTCCGCGGGTCCGCCCTTGCGGAGCTGATCGCGCAGATGCTGCAGCGCTTCAGGTCCCAGCACTTGCATCATGGAAATTAGCAAATCGCAATCATCACGAAAACCCGAGCGGCTAAAGCGTCCCGCGAGATGGTCGGAGGCAGCCGCCGGCATCCGCCGCAAAAGATCCGTCAATCCGCCGGGAACATTGCCAGTTTTTAGCGATTCTTCAATGAAGTCCGGCAACCTGTTTTCGATCGCAATTCTCGGGCGCAAGTTTTTCCCAAGTCCCGGGCGTTCAGATTCGACGTACTCCACCAATTCCACGGAACGTTGGATCGCTTGATACGAGCGTTTATTGGCAGCTTCCTGAGACAAGCGGACGAACGCCGCGCCTACGAGACTTTGCAACTCGGAATCACGTTCTTCGGCGAGCTGAACGCCAACTTGCCTGATGGTCTCCACCAGCAAACGCTCTTCGATCTTCGCGTAGAGATTCGCTAACTCCGAAAGCCCCATCGCGGTTTGGCGCCGCTGCTCGGGAGATTTGTTCGTTATGCACTTCGCATAATTGCGGAGGATAGTCACAGCCCCTTCGGTGTCGCCGCTCTGTACCAATCCTTCCACGTACTCACGGATCTTGCCTGGCGGAACACACCAGGCCTCGGCCGATTCGAGCACAGCTTTCTTTTTTTCATCTCCCACTTGATTCCAAAATTGCTGTGCCAGTAGATCCACGTGTGACTGCACTTCAATTCCGTGGCGAGCCATCTTTTCTTCATACACGCCGAGAATTTTTCGCAAGCCATCGAGTTCCAGGCTCATTTCGTCCAACACCTGGCGCACAGCGTTTACTTCGATATCGCCGTTTTCGTAGCTTTCCAGTGCGAAACGAACGGCTATGTGTTCTGCCAGTTTTAACAGTGTCGGCTTGTCCGCAACGTCCGAAGGTGCTTGTGCGGCCAGGGCCGACAACGCTTGGCTCACAGTAAAACGAGCGCGACGCGGCAAGGTGGAGAGCCGCGATTGAAATGAAGCAGGATCGAGTTTGTCTTTCGACGTTTCGCTAGTGCGCGCAATCTGGGCAAGAACTTGCAGAATCCCTTTTAATTCGTCCTCTTGCAGGGTCATCAGGCCGGTTTCTACAGCCATCGAGCCGGTTCCGCCTGCACGCGCAGAACGGCTGCCACGAATTCCGGCGGTTGCGTTTCCCCACCGGCTGAGTTCACCCGTTTCCGACCTACCCCCGCCTCCGGGAGCTTTCCAAACACGAGCGCTGGAGCCGCTCTTGTTTCTCGTACCACCGCCACGTCGTGGGTTTTCGCTTTGGCCAGCTGTGATTTTTCCGCCAGAACCTTCCACAGTTCCGGCATCACCGAGACTGCCTGTTCCGTGAACAGAAATTCCGGACGGCGATTTTTCGCCAGAACCATGACGCTTCGAGCCGGCGTCCTTGGAGAGGTCTTTGTTAAGCCAAAAACCACCAGCATCGGGATCAAGCGGCGCGCCTTCGCCTGTTCCACCAACGATATTCCAAGTGCCGAAGTCGCTCGAGCGGCTTTCGCTATCGAAATTTACCGCGTGAACTGGGGCTCCGCCATCAACTCGCACTCCTGTTCCTGCTCCGCCCGTTGAAGACTGCGTCGCGCCATCTTTGTTGAACCAAAACCCGCCGACATCAGGCGCTAAAGGAGTGCCACCTCCCTCACCGCCGACTATATTCCAGGTCCCGGCACCAGACGCATTACCGGCTCCGCCTACTGAACCGCGAACGGGACTGACTGGACCTGAAACTTGAGTCCCGGGATTTTCGGAATTCAAAGCGCCGTCGAACAGCGAACCACCTCGAACAATTTCCGACCCGTCACCTGCGGAATATCCAGGACCGCCCGGTCCCGCGTTGCCATCGCCGAGTCCGCCTTGGCTACCGGATCCCTGTCCCGCGCCAGAACCGTCATCGCTGGAGCCCGCGTTGCCGCTCCCGTGGCCGTCACTCTCGCCTTCGCCATTCCCGCCTGAACCGTGTTTGCCGCGGCCAATATTGGGGCCGTCACCAGAACTCTTTGTTCCTTCCGCGGCCATAATTAATTGAAGAAGCTTTTGGGGATCGTTGAAAAGCTCATCCGACTTTTCGGAACTCATCCCGAGCGTGTGGGCGGCGATTTGTGCAGCAACGGTGGAGCGAGCAACCGCAGAATCGGCGGGCACAAAACAAACTTCATTCACATGGATATCAGGGTCGCCCTGCAGCGCGGCTTTTAGCTGTTCGGCCAGTTGAATGGGCTTGGTGCCGGAACCGGTGGGAAATCCGCGCACGAATCTTGCCAAGCTTCCTTGCGTCACCTTCGGAGAAAAATGAATGCTGGCGATACCGGCCGCGGAAAGCATGCGAGCAAAGCTTCTTTCGGCTGCGGCCGAGTCTAATGGCGAGCCATCCAGCAGGAGCTGATCCCCGGACACTCCCAGTAGCAGGCCAGCTTCGTTCTCAGAACCGGAGCCGAGAGCGGTGTGCAATTCAATCCAAGCCGTGTCGAATTGTTTCGCGGTGCGGGGATGGCCAAAGTCGTACATCCGCGCAAATTTCAAAAGGATGTTCAAGCTGCGCACAAAGGCGCGCGCGGCCGCGGGACGAGTTTGGGTGTCAATCGCCATAAGTGTGGAGCAGGAAGCCCCGCCTCTACCTGAAAGGATGGGGTTTAAGGGCGTCAACAGCAATGGTACGGGTGTCGTGTTTAGTACTAACTCTTGGTCCTGCCCCGGTGTGGGTCGGAAGTAATAGGAAGATTCTGACGCCGCGAGGATTTCTTAAGCCAAGGCTCTAAATCACTGATATCGCTCAGGATGGTTAAGGCTCCCAGCTTACGAAGAAGGGCACCACGTTGACGGCGTTCTTCGCTTTGGCGAGGCAATATCCCGACAAAGGGCATGTTTGCCGCCTTCGCAGCAAGGGCATCGTCCACGTTGTCGCCTAAATACAGTGCGACGCTGGGATCGCGGCCATTCAGAATCTGGAGCAGGCCATCCGGCGCCGGCTTCGGCCGTTTCACATTTTCCACCGTGACGATTTTTTGGAAGAAATCACGAACTTTCCAACGATCGAGCGTGTAGTCCAGTTCGCGGCGGACGCGGCCGGTGAAAACAGTCAGCTCCGCGAGTTTTGCCAGGCGTCGCAGATTCGCAGCCGGTAGCAACCACTTTTCACGCGCGGCATTTCCTTTTCCGTTTTGACCCCAGTAAATCTCTACGAATTTTTTCTTAACCTCTTGGTAACCGACATTTTTCCCCAGCGCGTTCACCCACGCCGTGGAAAGCTTCCAATCATCGTTAAAGCCAGGGCGATTTTTCCATCGGTGCAGTTCGCGATGGCTAACTCGCTTTCCGACGAAGAATTCCACCGTTTCGAGCGTAGTGCGCTGGAACGAGCCGCGCGTATCGACCAGAACGCCGTCCACATCGAAAATAATCACAGATGGATAAAATCTCATCGGCACTCTAGGCTAAAAATTGAAACGCTTTCCAATAACGGGGATTTTTCAGGAACGCGAACCATCTGTTTCGGTGGAAGATTCCGACGGGTCAGAGTTGCGACTTCCGGAGCTAGACTCATCCGACGCTGTATCGACTTCGCCATCGAGCGAATCGGAAGACCAAGCCTCGCCAGGCTGTGGAGTGGACAGTACCGCATCGCCGGCTTCTCTTGCAGCAGTAGCACCTGCCGCGGCGGATTTAGTTTCAGGCGGCCGCTCCCCGGAAGCCTCAGGCCCCGGCCCAGTGGTGGAAGACGTTGCGTTCAATGTTTCCAGCCTTGCCGCAAAAACTTCAGCCAACAAATCGATGATTAATTTTGCTCCGCTGCCATCCGCGTCTTTCGTGGGATTGTAGGCGGTCACTTCCATTGCAGCCAAATGTTTCTGACGAACAAATACCATCAAAGCATCGCGGACTTCTTCAAGCCGCAAGCCGCCACTGCCGGGATAATTTGTGGCCGCGAAGTCCGCGATCACGTCTACGTCGAAGTGCAACACAAACTCGTAACCATTTCCGCGTATGCGGTCAACGGCAGTTTGCGCAACTGCCGCGGCGCCCGTTCGCTTTATGTCCTTGGCGAAATAACTTCTTATGGTTGATCGCTGCAATATTTCATCTTCGGAGGGATCCAGGCGTTCAACACCAAATAGTGCAAGATCCGGCTCGCGCACCAGCGGAGGCTCGCCCCAGAATCGCACAAGTTACGCAGCTCCGCGGCCAGTTATATGCGAGACCACCATCCCGTCCACACATCCGGAAGTAGTGGTAGCAGGCGTATTCAAGTCTGCGTCGCGATCCATGTAAATCATGCTCACGTGGCGAAAGTAGCGCCGCACTCCAGCAACAGTGGCCAGTGCAATGGAACAATCTCCACCTAAAATTATGGGAAGAGCAGCCGACTTCACCGCCTGCTCCACACGCGGCTTCAGCGTTTCGACTGCCGCAAGTATTCGGGGTAGGTTTCGTGCGCGAGGACTTTCTTCATCCGGTTCGAAATGGCGGGGAGGATCATCGCCCAGGTCCGTTACGGTGTAACCGATCGAGCTCAACCGTTGCACCAATCCCGCGGAGCGCAAAGCGGCCGGTGCACCTTCATGGCCGAGCGACATTGCGGCTGCGCTGGTGGGCGCACCGAGAAGAACAACCTTATTCGGCTGGCGGACTATCTTAACCGCCACTCAAGAGCTCCTTAGGTTCGTCTGAGCTGGGGAATCCGGCTTAGTGTGCAACCGGGTTCTGCCGCGCTGCTAGCTCAGGCGGTAAAGTAAAACGCACATCCTCGCGTATTAAATCGAGGTCGCGGTGATTGGTAAAACCAAAATTCGAAAGACGCTGGCTTACTTGTTCCACGAGAACTTCTGGAGCAGAGGCGCCGGCCGTGAGACCGAGGGTCTTCACGCCCTCCAGCCACGCAGCGTCAATGTCGTTGGAATCTTCGATCAAACGCGCCGCGACACCCGCACGTTTGGCGACCTCCACCAAGCGATTCGAGTTCGAACTATTGGCCGAGCCCACCACAAAAATCAATTCCACCTCGCGCGTCAGAGCTTCGACCGCTTCTTGGCGATTTTGCGTGGCATAGCAAATGTCGTCCGAAGCAGGTCCAACGATAGCGGGGAAACGCTGGCGCAAGCGCGCAACTATTTCCTGCGTGTCGTAGAGCGATAGTGTGGTCTGGGTGAGAAACGCGAGGCGATTTGGATCCTCTACTTGAAGCTGATCCACTTCCTCAACACTGCCTACCACCAAAGTTTGCTCCGGCGCCTCGCCTGAGGTGCCGACAATTTCCTGGTGGTCGCGGTGCCCGATCAAAATCAACGTGCGGCCTTCTCGCGCAAACTTCAGGGCTTCGAGATGCACCTTGGTAACCAAGGGGCAAGTGGCGTCGATAACGCGCAGTTGACGTTCCTGTGCTTCCGTGCGAACCCGCGGCGGCACGCCGTGTGCGCTGAAAACGAGCACCGCGCCGACCGGAACCTCCTCGATCGATTCCACAAATATAGCCCCGCGGCGACGCAACTGGTCCACCACGTAGCGGTTGTGGACGATTTCGTGATGAACGTAGACCGGCCGGCCGTAGGCTTCTAGCGCCAGTTCAACGATATCGACAGCGCGGACTACGCCGGCGCAAAACCCACGTGGGCGCACGCGCACAAGAGTCTTGGCCCCGTTTGTGGTGCCTTGAATATGAGTTAGTGTCAATTCACTCTCCGCAAAGAAGATATTTTACCTGAACCATCGCTTCCCTGCTAGTTCGTTCCTCGGCCGGGTTCCTGGCAGTGACGCGGCCGCTTAGCCCGGGGAAATGCTAAGATGTCCAACCGCTTCATAGAGTTGGGGGCGATATCGATGCTGCTAAAAGAAAAAGTCGCGGTAGTGACTAGCGGTGGCCGGGGGATCGGCCGGGCTATCGCGAAGAAGTTTGCTACCGAAGGCGCATCGATGGTGGTCACGGCACGTAGCCAAAAGGAAATCGATGAGGTGTCAGCGGAAATTCGCGCTGCAGGGGGCGAGGCGTCCAGCGTGGTCGCCGACGTTTCGCGCGAGCAAGACTGCCAAAAAATCGTGGACAGAGCGCGACAGGCCTTCGGGCGCATTCACATCTTAGTGAACAATGCAGGCGTGCTTGGCCCTGTCCGTCCGGTCGAACAGACCACCACATCCGAGTGGGACAAAGTTATGGCGGTCAACCTGCGCGGCCCGTTTATGTTAAGCCGGTTCGTTTTGCCCGAGATGTATGAACACGGCTCGGGCGCAATTTTGAACATTGTCAGTATTGCCGCGAAGGCTGCATTTCAGTTGAATGCGGGCCTAGGCCGCGTCAAAAGCAGGATTGATAGGCTTGACCCACACGCTCGCAGCCGAGGCAGCGCGCAAAGGTGTGCGCGTGAATGCGCTGAGCCCGGGACCGGTTCCGGAGACGAAAATGTCGAAAGAATTAGGGCGAGGACTTGCCGATTATTTCAACGCGGATAGCGAACAGCTTTTTAAGCAGATGTTAAACGGGATCCTGCAGGGCCGGCCGCAGACCGCGGAAGAAATCGCGTGTGCGGCTCTTTTTCTTGTTTCCGATCAATCCAGCGCGATTACTGGGCAGACTCTGAACGTGGATGGCGGAATGGCTTTCTACTGAGTTCTTCCATCACGTTGTAACCGCGGCGCGCGGATCGCGCGAACAATCGAATTCCGGCTTCCGCCACATCCAAGCCTCGCTCGCCGATAGCTCCCAACATATAGGCGGTGCTGCCAAGGATCAGCAGCACTCCGAAGATCACGCCGAACAGCAGTTCGGCAGCGAAGAGTTCACGCACGAAATAAATTTGAAAGAAGAAAAATATAGCCAGCCCGAATAGCAATCCCTTGCGCAGTTTCGCCTTTGCCGTGACGCCAGCCGTTAGTGCTTGTAATCGTCCCAGGAACGATGTCATGTGCCCTCGCTTGCAGCAATGCATGTAGGAGCAAGCAAGAGGCCAATGACAATGCGTGTAACTGGCTAAGAATGCATAAAGGACAGGTCCTTGGAGGGGAAATAACGGGAAAAGAGAAAACGGTTTCCGCAAAGAGAACAGTCGTGGCTGTAGGTCGGACAGCCGAATTTTGTTGCCTGTTTTCGGCTACAGCTTTTGCAGCTTGCGTTTTGTTTCGCCTAGGCGAAACAAAATTGGGGAAGTGTTAACGCCCCTCGAAGGGGTACCGATCCTGAGCCAGCACTGCATTCGCAACGGTTTGCCTTAAAGCGATTATGTCGATAGCGGCGTGCTTCGCGAAGCGGCGCAGCACGGCAAGCTGCGTGATCAGCGTATCGCCTTCGGCTGTGGCTGCCAGCGCCGTACGCGCTTCCTTCTCGATGCGGTCCATCGCGTCGTAAATAAATGCGCGGGCGGCATCACACATTACGTTCGCCGCATCACCTCGTTTTGCGGAAGCCTTTTGCGCCCGGCGAAGCGAAGACTCCATGGCGTAAACATCCATCGCGATGTTCGCCAAAGCCGCCACGATTTCCTGATGCTCGGCAAGCTGCTCCCGGAACCTTTGTACTGCGGTGCCGGCGGCAAGCAGAAAAGTCTTTTTGGCCTGTGCCAGCGAGCGTTCTTCTTCAGCGAAAGGCCCTGACTCCGGCTCCTCAAATGAAGGGCCAGCCAAAACTTCGTCCGCTAACTTCATCGCCGCGGGAATCAGTGGCAAAATTCCGGCCATCGCGCGTTTCATGAGCATTTGAATAATGAGCATGCGATTGATTTCGTTGGTGCCTTCGAAGATGCGGTTCACGCGGCTGTCGCGGTAAGCGCGGGCTACCGGATAATCCTCGTGAAATCCGTAGCCGCCGAAGATCTGCACGCCTTCATCCACGCAGAAGTCCACCGTCTCGCTGCCGATTACCTTGCTGATGGAACTTTCGATGGCGTACTCCTCAAGAACCTGCATTGCTTGCTGCGTCTTGTCCGCGCCGGGCTTTGGATTTTCCACTGCCGCATCGATCATCCCGGCGGAGCGGTAAATCATGGACTCCACTGCATAAATCCGAATGGCCATTTCACCGAGCTTCGCCTTGACTAGCCCGAAATCGCAAATCGGCTTGCCAAACGCAGTCCTCTCTTTGGAATATTTCGACGAAGCCTCCAACACCTTCTTCGATCCCCCCAGGCAATAGGCGCCGAGCGAAAAACGCCCGACGTTCAAAGTGTTAAAGGCAACGATGTGGCCGCGTCCCGCTTCGTGCAGAAGATTTTCTTTCGGTATCGGCGCGTTCTCAAAAAATATCGGGACGGTGGAACTACCGCGAATGCCCATTTTCTTTTCTTCCGCCCCCACCGAAAATCCGGGAGTGTTGCGATCAACGATAAAGCACGAAAACTTCTCGCCGTCGATTTTCGCGAATACGATGTAAATGTCGGCGAAACCGCCGTTGGTGATCCACATTTTCTGCCCATTCAGAATCCAATTCTTGCCGTCGGGCGAGAGCACGGCGCGCGTGCGGGCGGCCAACGCGTCCGATCCTGCTTGCGGCTCGGAGAGGCAGTAGCAGGAAAGCAGTTCGCCCGTTGCGATTTTTGGCAAGTATTTCTGTTTTTGCGCTTCGGTGCCGAAGTAAACGATCGGAATTGTTCCTATTCCAGCATGACCACCGTGCGAAACAGCGAAGGACGCATAACCGGAGAGTTTTTCCGCTAGAACGGTGGCAGACACCTTGTCCAGACCGGAGCCACCGTACGCTTCGGGGATCGCGCCGCCGAGCAGGCCAATTTCGCCGGCCTTCTTGAGCTTCTGGGCCATCAATCCCTCTTTGTGCATTTCAAGGGCGGGGATTTCCGGCGTCAATTCCTTTTGTACAAATTCCTCGGCGGTTTGGCCAATCAGGCGTTGGTCGTCGGATAGGTCCGCAGGAGTAAAAACGTCTTCCGGGCGGCTGGATGTAATCAGAAATGATCCGCCGCGATTCATAGCCGCCGAAACAAGTGTGGTTGCCACGATACGCCTCCCTTAGAACCAAGCCAAGGTGATAAATCCGAGTTTACGACAAAACCGCTATCGCTATTAGGTCTATTCTGATTATTGTTCGAACCAATAGCACTTAATGACAAATAATTTTGTCTTGACAATAAAATATTTCTTTGGTGAAATGCGATACTGTGCAAAGTGGGTTAGAAGCGGCAAACAACCCCAATTGGGACTTAGTGGCGGAGATCCCTCGGGCCGCCGCGCTGTTGCATCCATTGAGGCTGCGCATACTTGAATTACTGCGCGAACCCGATTCGGCGGCTGGCGTCGCACGGCGCCTTCGAATCCCCCGACAGAAGGTCAATTACCACATGCGCGAGCTCGCGCGAACTCATTTCCTTGAGCGCGCCGGCCAGCGCCGGCGGCGCAACATGATCGAGCGCAGGTATCGAACTACCGCGCAGGGTTACATTCTTTCGCCTGAACTTCTCGGACGCTTGGGCCTATCGCTTCCACAGATTGAAGATGCGTTTAGCGCTGCTTACTTGCTCGGGTTCCTGGCGCTTGCGCAGTCAGAACTAGGGCGGGCAAGCCGTGAAGCAGCAGAACAGGGCAAGCGGCTGACCACTTTGTCCGTGACGTCTGAACTGCGGTTTGAAAGCGCGGAACAGCGCGCTAGATTTGCCGACAAACTTCGCACGGTCGTGATTGAAACGATTGGGCGCTACGCTTCACCCTTCACTCTCAACGACGGATCAGCGGGGAACGGTCGGCCCTATCGGCTAGTACTGGGTTGCTATTCAATTCCTCCTAAATCCAAGGAAGACGGAGCAAATTGAGATGAAAGAAAAAAAAAGTTTCGATCACAAGGGACGAATTATTCGCGCCGGAATTGAAACATCCGCGACTCCGCAGCAGGCTTGGGAGGCGTGGGCCGACCCCGAAAAAATCGCTCAGTGGTTCACAGACCGCGCGACCGGCGAAACCAAGCCAGGCGCAACCATGACGTGGTTCTTCGACAAATTCGGCTATGCCCTTCCCTACAAGGTGCTCGATGCGGAAGCGGGCAAGCTTTTCGTTCTGAAGTGGGAAACATTGCAAGGGAACCCCGGAATTCTGGAGGTGCGCATCGAGCGTGAGGGCGGCTCGACTCTGGTGAGGCTCGTCAACTCCGGTTTCCCTGAGGATGCTGCCTGGAACGATCAGTACCAAGGCGTAGATTCCGGCTGGAAAATGGCACTCGCGATCCTGAAGTATTATCTCGAAAATCACTTTGGCCGCAACAAGACGATGATTCTCGTTCTGCGGCCTGCTTCGTTTAGTTACGAGCAGCTGCGCGAATATTTTCTTGAAGAATCAAAACTGGCGTGTTGGCTCACCGCTTCGGGCTCAATCGGGAAGGTTGGCGATCTGTGCCAGCTCAATCTCCGCGACGACGGCACATTGAGCGGGCAGGTACTCGCAGTAACGCAACGGGAGGTTACCATTTCGTGGAAAGAGATCGGCGGCACGCTTGAACTAAAAGGATTTCCGATGGGACCGCAGCGGATGCTTGGGGTTCGCCTGTTTAGCTGGAGACTCGATGCGCCGGAAACCAAGAAGATAGAAGCCCAGATGGAGGCAGCAGTGGAGCGCCTAGCGGCACTTTTTCCGGTCGATAATTCGTTGGGCACTGGGAAGAAGCCTTCTGAGGATAAAACATGAGCCACGGCAACGAAACCGCATGTGAGAAAGATCGAGAACGAGGAGTTAAGAAACTTTTGTCGGCGCAAAGGAGATGAAATGGGGAATCCAGTAGTTCACTTTGAAATTGGCTGTCGCGACAGTAAGAAAACTCAGGAATTTTACTCCGTCCTTTTCGATTGGAAATTTGAATCGATGGGTCCAGTGGTGATGATCCACACGGCGAAATCGTGAATGGCCACATCAGCGCGCTCGGCCACGAGCCGCATCACTACACTATTTCTTACGTTCGTGTGGACAACGTTCAGGCGTATCTGGACAAAGCTACGGCGCCGGGCGCAAAGACTTTAGTGCCGCCGGTCGATATTTCGTAGGGGACTTTTGCTTGGATGCAAGATCCAGAAGGAAACACGGTGGGTTTGTTCAAACCAGCTATGTAGCCGCTAAGCTCTAGAAAAGGTCCTGAGGAGAAATCAATGAGGCGGATGAAACGGATAATGAAAATCGTGATGATCGTGGCAGTCTTCGCAATCGCAGCGGGCGCACGGCAGGCTTCTGAAAAAAAGAAACCCGCAGCACCAGAAATGCAAGCGCCCAAACCAGGCCCGGAAATGGACCGGATGAAGTTCTTGATCGGACGGTGGAACATAGACAGTGAATACGAAAAAACGCCATTGGTTCCGGAAGGCGGGAAATCAACCGGTTGGTATGAAGCTCGTCTTGGCCCCGGAGGCTTTTCCGTCATCGCAGATTTCGAAGCTAGCGGGCCTCTGGGGCCAGAAATCGGCCATCAAGTAATTACTTGGGATCCCAAGCAAGACGCTCACACGGTTGTAACAATCGGAAATAATTTTCCGGGAGCGATTGTGGGCACGTCCCGATGGGAAGGCGGCAATTTGGTGACTCGATCCGAGCTTACGGAGAATGGAATGACCATGCATTTGCGAAGCGTATATTCCGAGATTAAAGAAGGATCGACCCGGATTGAAGAATGGATTCAAGTGGGAGACAGCCCTTACCAGCTATTGTGGAAAGCGAACGCCGTGAAGAAATGAACTCACGAGTTGAATCAGGCAACGCGCTCGAAAATTCCTGCGGCACCCATGCCGCCGCCAACGCACATGGTCACCAAACCATAGCGCGCCTTGCGCCGCTCGAGTTCGCGCAAAATCGCGGCGGTGAGTTTGGCGCCAGTGCAGCCGAGTGGATGCCCCAGAGCGATAGCACCGCCGTTCACATTTACACGCGCGGGATCTAAACCGGCCAGTTTGATTACCGCCAACGACTGCGCAGCGAACGCCTCGTTCAATTCGATTACATCGATTTGTTCCAGACTCAATCCCGCGATCTTCAGCGCTTTCGGAATGGCATATACGGGTCCAACACCCATCTCTTCCGGCAGGCATCCGGCCGTGGCGAATGCAAGGAAGCGGGCGAGAGGCTTCAGTCCCAACGCTCGCGCGCGCTCTGCGCTCATCACAACAGCTACCGCGGCGCCGTCACTCATCTGCGAACTATTCCCGGCAGTCACCACGCCGTGTGCGTGAAAGGCCGGCTTCAGTTTTGCAAGCGCTTCGACCGAGGTATCCGCTCGAGGACCCTCATCGGTATCGAACGAAATCTTCACGGCTTTGGGCTTGTCCCCATTCGATGCCCCGTTCGCTCCATTTTCGAATGCAACATAATCTACCTCCACCGGCACGGTTTCGTCCTTAAATTTTCCGGCGGAAATGGCGGCGAGCGCCTTCCGATGGCTCGCAAATGAAAACTCGTCCGCTTGTTCCCGACTGATACCATATTTCTTGGAAAGATTTTCGGCGGTGAGTCCCATGGCTAGGTAGGCGTCCGGATAACTGTCCATCAGCGAAGGGTTGGGCGATATTTTGTTACCGCCCATCGGGACCATGCTCATCGATTCCGTGCCGCCCGCGACGGCCACGTCTCCCTGTCCCGCTATTATACGTTCGGCGGCGAGAGCGATGGCTTGAAGACCGGAGGAACAAAAACGATTAATGGTCATGGCTGACGTTTCTACCGGCAAACCGGCGCGTAACGACGCAATTCGCGCTACGTTCATTCCCTGCTCGGCCTCCGGCATGGCGCAGCCGAGAATCACATCTTCAATTTCTCTCGGATCTAGCCCAGGGACGCGTGCAATCGCTTCTTTGATAACGAGCGCCGCCAAATCGTCCGGGCGCGTGGTACGCAGCGTTCCTTTAGGAGCTTTTCCAACCGGGGTACGCACTGCACTTACGAGCACCGCTTCGCGCATCGATCACCTCTGCATTTAGAACCATATCGAATTGTATATTGGATGCCTAAGCGATAAAAAAGAATCAGCGCGGCAGGGCGGCGCTGTTCCATTCACGGAGGTAGTTCGAAGAGATCGAAATCGTAACTAACGGCGGAATTTTATGGTTATCAACATTTGAACATCTACCGGCTGTCCATTGAGTTTGGATGGCTCGTACTTCCACCGTCCCAGCGCTTCGATGGCAGCTTGGCGAAGCGCAATTGGACCTGAAACCACAACCATGTGAGCCACGCGACCGTTCTTATCAATCGTTGATTTGATCACGACGTCACCCTGAGTGTTAGATTGCTTGGCAAGGGCAGGATAGATCGGGAGCGTGGATGCCAGCAATCTGGGTTCCTTCACTTGACCGCCCACTTTTATCGGACCGTCCGGACTGATTTCTGGCGCAGGCGGTGCCAGCACGACTGACGAGCCGATCCCCGGCAGCGCACTATTTGAAGCAGATGCCGGAGCCATCGCGTCTAAAGCCGGAGCGGCCTCGCTCCCTGTATCGGCGCGTTGCGAACTCACTGGATGTGCATTTAATGTCGCGCTCATCATGCCAGGCGTTACGCGAGGCTCGCTCGGTTTCGCGGGCGCAGCAGCATGGTCGGCGGCAAGCTGCGCTTCATGCGTTTGAACTGGGACATTTCCGTTGACTACCACGGAAGGCTTGATATTTAATGTCGCGCCCCCGCTCGAATTACCGGTTGGTGCCGAAGACGGGTTAGTCGAAGGAGGCTGTGCCGTATTTGTGGTCACGGCTTCAACGGTCTGTGCTGAAGCCGGCACATTTGCTGCTCTGGAACCGCTGCCCGAAGAACCGCCTCGGAAATATATTGCGCCCCCTATTACCGCCGCAAAAAGTACGGCGATACATGCAGCTATCAAGATCCAGTTCGTGCCTGACGACGGCTTGTGGACGCTGGCAGCGTCCTCCAATGAAGACAAGACAGGTTCAACAATCGGAGATTCCGATCGACCTCCGCCCAGAGTCGCGCCGCCCGAAAGACTTCCAAACGTGCTGCGCGCGACAGCCGAGGAAGATGCTGCTGCCTCTGGTGCCGGTTCGGTTAACGATTCGGATGCCGAAGATGAAGCGCCAGCATCCGCGGGCAAAGCTTCCATCGGCGTTTGCGCCGGAGGAGCAGGCGGAAACTCAAGCACACTGCTCACATTCGACTTCGCCTGGAGAGCTGGTTTTTTCACCGCTTCGATGCGCGATGTGATGGGCGGAGCTGGCTTACCTGCGATGACGGATGCCGCTGGCTGCACTTCTTCCTGTGAACCAATCGAAATGAACGGAGCTTCCGGTTTAGCAGCGTGGCTGACTGGCAATACAGCAGTGGGCGGTTTTATCGCGGTCGAGAATGAAGTCAGTTCCACCGGTTTCGGGACAACGGGCTCGGGCGCAGCCGGTGCCCAGGAAATCTCCGATGCGGACGTAGCGGGCGTTTTCTTGATTGCCGGCGTCGCACTCTCTGCTGCTACTGGCTGTAGCTTGTTTGCCGGTTGTGGGCCGTCCGACGGAAAATAAACATTCCAATATCCTGGTTGCTGGTGCGTGAATTCAACCTCCACGTATCCTTGTAAATTGGAAAACGTGCGGACTTTTACCACGCGGCAAATCGCGTCCTGACGCGATTTCAAGTTAGTCACTACCAGCATTTGGCCGACGCTGACTGCGGTGGACATTCGTATCACCGCGCCTTGAGGAAACACGATCATCGTGCTGGTTTGTTCTTCGAAGGGTTCGGTGTGCGGCGTAATTTCGCGCACAACTTCCGTAACGCGCGAGCCGTGAACCTTCACAGCAACTTCCAGCGAGACAGCATCGGCGCGCGAGTGTCCAGACTGCTCGGTCTTCGCCGCCGTGCCGCTTTTCAATCTGTTCGCATCAGCCGCGGAATTTGCGACTTCCGTTGTGTCCTTCGTTAGTGGCGCCATGGTTGTACCCGGTGTTAGGCCGTTCTCCCCCAAGATAGTCAATCCTCAGTCTATATATGCATTTTTGGAGGTCGTACCATAGGCAGCAATGGGACTTTAGTACTAGCGGTGAACCTTTTAGACACGCTGAGGCTAAACTGGAACTTAGGCTCTAGCGAGCGGGTGCGGGTCGTTTTCGAAACTGTTCGTAAAGTTCTTTATGCTTATTGTCCGTGCTGGTGAGGCGGCCTTTGATGAAGAGATAGCGGACTTCAGTTTGCATTTCGAGCGGGTCTCCGGTTGTAACGATCAGGTTCGCCAATTTTCC
>Ga0073928_10003626_pt1 | contig 24030 bp, 20 predicted proteins | sample PaiPotPPA55metaG_FD_76969 | JGI IMG/M metagenome (GOLD analysis project Ga0073928, IMG submission 76969) | Iron sulfur acid spring bacterial and archeal communities from Banff, Canada, to study Microbial Dark Matter (Phase II) - Paint Pots PPA... ...
AAATCGAGCTTGCGGCTGTTCAATCCGCCGGGCGGCATCTCCACATCCGTCGGCAGAACGATCCGGACGCGATCCGGGTCGACGTCGACGGTTCGGGTCAGCTCGAGATTGTCGGTAACCCCCTTGAATCCAACCCAGAGCCCCGAGAAGCGCGACAGCGCCCAGCCGTACAGGCCTAAATCCAAGAACTCCTGCGTGTCGGCAGGAGCGAGCACCGGCAGCATGCCGGCGATGAACACGTGCTCGGATTCGGCGGCCGTCACCGAGGACTTGCCGCCCATGTCGTCGGCACCGACGATGAGCACGCCGCCGTGCTTGCCCGAGCCATCGTAGTTGCCGACCTTGATCGCCTCGCACGCGCGCTCGACGCCGAGATGCTTGCCGTACCAGAGCGCAAAGACGCCGTCGTAGCGGGCTTTCGGATATCGATCCAGCCACTGCGTGCCTTTGATCGCGGCGGCAGCCAGCTCCTCGTTGACCCCCGGAACGAACTTGATGTGGTTCTGCTCGAGATGCTTCTTCGCCGACCACAGTGCAAAGTCATAGGTTCCGATCGGCGAACCCCGGTATCCAGAGATGAATCCGGCAGTGTTCAGTCCGGCTGCTGCATCTCGCTGGCGCTGCATGATCGGGAGGCGTACGAGCGCCTGGATCGAGGACATGTACACATCACCGCTCTGCTGAGTGTATTTGTCATCAAGTGCGACGGCTGTCTTGCTCAATTTTGGTCTCCTCGATCGAAGCCGCCCGGGGCTCCGGTTGATCGTGTTCGCGCTGGCGCCGTCTGTCTCATGCGCCGAGCAATGCCTCAGCGTTCGCGTGTGCAATGAGTTCCTGATCTTCCGCCCCGATTCCGGCCGCCGACAACAGAATCGGCACGGCAGGCTGTCCAAAATCCACCGGACCATCTGTTCCAGCCAGCAGCCGGGTGGGCCCGACCCTCTTCATGAGGTACGCCAGATACTCCGGGCCGAAAACCACGGTATCGTAATAAAATCGGCGCAGGTACTCCTCCGGCGGCATCGCGAGCGCTTTGCGCATCACCTCGAATTCCCTCCACACCGCATTGAACCGGTCGACGACCGAGGCAATCGTTCCGCCACCGTGACTGAACACGAGCCTCAAGCGCGGAAAGCGGCCGAGAATGTCGGTCATGATGAGAGAGCTGATCGCGACCGCCGTCTCCTGAGGTACTCCGACCACGGCCGGCATCAAGGGTGGCCCGAGTATGAGCTCGGTCCCGCCCGGCTTGATGCCGTGGACAAACACGAAGAGCCCGAGGGCCTCCGCTGCCTCATAGAAGGGAAAGAAGCGGGGGTCGGCAATCGATACGCCGTTGACATGGCTGCCGATGTGCACCCCCCGGAGCCGAAGGCCGCTCTTGATGTGTTCGAGTTGACGCACGGCGCGGGCCGGGTCCTGGAGCGCAACGGAACCCATCCCCGCGAATCGCTGAGGAGCCGCGTTAACCATGTCTGCCACGAACTGGTTCATGAAGTCGGTGATGGCCTCCGCCGCGTCGGGTGCAAGCCAATAGGAGAGAAGTTCCGGCAGCGGCGAAATTACCTGGACCGCGATGCCCTCTTGGTCGAGGCGCCCGATGCGCTCCGCGACATTCCAGTAGAAACTCTCGAAGATGCGGAACTGCCGGCCCGCGATGACCATCTTCGAATGCGTATCGTCGATCTTTTCCATCGACGGCCAGTTCGCCTCGACCACGCCCGGCGGCCTATCCGGATAGCGGCTTGGAACGATATGCGAGTGAAAATCGATAACCTTCATGGCAAGGAACCGGCGGCAGCGCCGCAAATTCCATCAGGCAAACTTCATCCGCGGCGATTCGTGAGTGACCACATTTCCCGAGCCGCCGAAGCCCGGCTTCGGCACGGCGCCCCAAAGATCATAATCCTCCGGCGCCGCCGACATGAACCGCGGCTCGCGCGCACCAACCTCAGGAAACTGCTCCATCCCCAGTGTGTATTCCCAGACCATCGAATCCGGGTCGAATATGTAAAGAAAAATGCTCTGGGATGTGGGGTGACGGCCAATACCGAAGGCCCGCTTCACACCGTGCGCTTCGATGCGATTGAAGAGCTTGCCGATGTCATCGATCGACTCGACCATGAACGCGATGTGATTGAGCTGCTTCTTTCCGTCGCGAGCCGGAAGGTACGCGAATGAATGGTGGTTGGGAATCGGAAACATGCGCAGCAATGTCCCGAGATAGTTGCCGAGTATGTCCGAGGCCATGGCGCCCATATTGGCGATCGCGTACTCGGTGGCCTCGCGAACATTCGGCACGTTCACGCCAAAGTGGCCGATATGGCGGAAATTAGTGATCGGGGCTGGACGCGCGCGCGCGCGAAACATCATCTTCGCGTAGTACTCGAAACAAAGCCCTACCGTCGGCTCGCGAACGCGAAACGCCGGCCAGACTCCGAGCGCAAGAATGTCCTTCTCCTCCTGCGCCAGCCACACGGGCTTCAGCTCGAGCCCCTCATAGTGGGCATAGGCTCGCTCCACGTCCTCGGGGGACTCGAGTTCCCAAGCGCCGCGCACGAACCCGGGTTCCTTGCTTTGGTAGAGGACGACATCGTGGTGTTCGGGGCCGCAGCTCAGAAACTGCTCGCCGGACGGGCCCGTGCCCGTATTCTCCAGCACAAACGTCCGCGTCGCGAACTCCGTGGTCCGTGCAATGTCGGTGACGTTGAGCGCCACATAGCCGAGCTTTCGATAGCGAAATGGGACTGGCATAGCTATTTCCTCCGCACGAAATATGAAGTGTCGGGCGAACCTTGAAGTCTATAGCGTTCGATATGTACGTCAACATTTAATTAGCAGGCTATCTATTATCTGGAGAATGCTGTTGCGACGCAATCGGATCATGATGCTGGCGGATCCAACGCCCGGTTGCGCCCTAAAGTGACATGCCGCCATCCACCGTCAGGGCGATTCCCGTGATGTAGTTGGAGCGCTGGCTCGTCAGATAGACGACGGCCTCCGCGATATCGCGCGGCCGGCCCATGCGGCCCATGGGAATCCGCGCAAGAGACGCCTTCACTGCTTCCTCGGACATCTGGCCACCGATGCCGGAGTCCGTCATTCCAGCATCGATCCAGCCGGCGCGCACGGTATTCGCGCGGACGCCGAACCGGGCAGATTCGGCCGCGACAGCCCGAAACAGCATTTCCACGGCGCCTTTTGGAGCCGCGGAGAGCACGCCGCGCAACTCCGGGCGCGTGAACTGGACCGTGGTAACGGCGACGAGGCTTCCGCCGCCCTGCTGAGTCAGCAGCGGCAGCGCGGCATGCACGAGGTTGAAGCACCCGTGCGTGTCGAGCGCGAAGACGCGCTGCCACTCTGCGGCGCTGATCTTCGACACGTATGCAACTTTGATGAGCGGCCCCGCCGCATACACCACGCCGATGATCCGCTGATAACGTTCTTTCAGTTCCGCGAGCAGAGCGCCCGCGGCATCCTGCTCCTCCAGAGCGAGTTGCCGCGCCATGACTTGGCCTGCCGATCCCTTCAGGGATGCGAGCAGTTGCTCGGCCCGTGCGGCGTTGCTGTGGTACGTGAACAGGGTATCGACACCTCGGCTGGCGAACGCAGTCGTGATAGCGGAGCCGATACCTCCGCTGCCGCCCACCACGAGGACCACACCACTGCCGAATTCGTGTTCAGTCATGCGACAGCCCTCAGGATGATCTTTCCGCGCGTATGGCCGAGCTTGCTGAGTTCCTGGGCGGCGCTCGCCTCGGCGAGCGGAAAGACAGCCGCCACCGCGGTGGTCACCTTGCCGGCATCGATCAGCGCCGCGATACCCGCGAGTTGCGCACCGTCCGGCCGCACCTGAAGACTGAGAACACGTCGCCCGAGCTTCTCTCCCTGCTCCCTCAGCGCTTGGCTGGGCGCCGCGACCGCGACGAGCGCTCCTCCCGGCTTCAGGAGCGCGAGGGAACGAATGCTCGCGTCCCCACCCACGAGATCGAATACGAGATCGACGCTCCCCATGTAAGGCTCGGCGGAATCGACGCGAAAATCGATGACCTCATTCGCCCCGAGGCCGCGAACGTAGCCGGCATTCTGTGCCGAGGCGGAAGCAATGACCTCCGCGCCCGCAACCCGCGCCAACTGAACGGCGAATCCACCGACACCTCCTGCCGCTGCGTGCACAAACACTCGTTGTCCGGGTGTGAGAGCACCCTGCTCATGCAGCGCTTGCCATGCTGTCAGCCCTGCGAGCGGCACCGACGCGGCGTGTACGTGATCGATGCTTGCCGGTTTGCGTGCGGCCATGGAGGCATTGAACGCGGCGTGCTCCGCGTAGGCGCCCCACAGGCCAATCATCGCGAACACCGATTGCCCGACGGCGAAGTCAGTGACGGCCGCTCCCACTGCGGCCACCTCCCCGGATAGGTCGCCGCCGGGAATGATGGGCGGCGGCAGGTTGAAGCGCTTTCGCACAAGTCCGCTGCGAATCTTCCAGTCCACAGAATTCACGCTCACCGCATGAATCCGCACCAGAATTTCACCTTCTTTCGGCATTGGCTGCTCGACCTCTTCGAAGCGCATTACCTCCGGCCCGCCGTAATCATGGAACCGAATTGCCTTGGTTTTCATTATCAAGTCTCCTGAGCCGGACCGCGTACGCCGGTTGGCGTCATCGATTGCGATAAACCGGTTTGCGCTTTTCTTTAAAAGCTTTTACCGCTTCGAGGATGTCCTCCGATCCCCCCGATTGAAGCTCATAGGCCATCGATAGATCAAAGGCCTCGCGTGCACGCGATTTCAACAGCGCGTTGAGTGATCGCTTGGTACCCCGGACAGCGATGGGCGGCAGGCCGGTGATGCGCTCCGCAATCTTCCGCGCTGCCGGCAGGCACTCCTCCGGAGTGTCGACCAAATCCGTTACGAGTCCGAACTTCCAGGCGTCCTCCGCCGGCATGAGGTCCCCTGTCAAGAGATAGCGCTTGGCCCGATGCATGCCGACGGAGGCCGGCCAGAAAAGGCAGCCCCCGTCGCCGGCGACCAGGCCGACCTTGACGTGCGGATCGGCGATGCGCGCGGTGCGGCTCGCGACGATGATGTCGCAACCGAGCACGATAGAGGCCCCGAGGCCCATCGCGTCGCCGTGCAGAGCCACCACGATGGGCACCGGGATGTCGAGCAGCGCGTGGATGATCCGTAGTCCCGTCTCGCACATCCGCGTGCGCTTGGCGATGTCAGCCTGTAGGCTCGCAACCTCGTTGAGATCGCCGCCGGCCGAAAACGCCTTGCCTTCGGCACCGAAGAGTACCGCGCGTATCTCGGATTCGCCGCGAATCTCCAGGAGGACCGAAAGTAGATCATTGTGCATCTCATCGTCGATCGCATTGAGCATCTCAGGGCGATTCAGAGTGAGCCGCACCAGATGTCCATCGATTTCGTAGCGAATGCTTTTATACTCGTGCATGGCGGCCTTCGGTTCAGCGGAATTATTATGCATGCTTATCAAATTGATCCGCACATTGCAAGCGCGACAAACGCCGATGCGCCTCAAGCTCCCAGCTCTATTATTTTCTTGCCGGCGTTGCTGCCGCGATAAAGTTCGGCGAGAGCGATCGGCGCCCGGTCCAGACCTGCCTCGATGTCTTCCCGGTACACGAGCGAGCCGTCGCGTACCCATTCGGCGAGTCGCGCCGCCACCTCTGAAAATCGGGAAACATGATCGAAGATGACAAATCCTTCGTGGCGCAGCCGCTTGACGAGAATCGCACGATCGCGGCGGGGTCCGACCGGCGGCGGGTCCCAGACGGGTTCAGCCACCGTCCCGCATTGCACGATCCGTCCCCGTTCGTTCATCAGCGGGAACACGGCATCGGCGATCACACCGGAGGTATTGTCGAAGAACACATCCACGCCCCGCGGGCATGCGGAGCGTAGAGTGTCCTCATCGAGCCCTGTGCGATAATTGACTGCCCCGTCATAGCCAAACTCGTTGACGCATTGCTCCACCTTGTCGTCGGATCCGGTGAGTCCGACGGCCCGGCATCGGAGGCGGCGTGCGATTTGTCCCACGATGCTCCCGACCGCACCCGCAGCGGTCGACACGAGAACGGTCTCCCCGGCTGCCGGCCGTCCAAGTTCCGTCAAGGCGAGGTAGGCCGTGATGCCCGTCAGCCCGAGAACTCCGGCAGCAGCGCTTGCAGGACCCTGCCGCGGGTCGACGCGCCGTAGTACGGACGCATCGGTCGCAATACAGTAGTCCTGCCAGCCGAACCATCCGTACAAGTGCTCGCCGATGGCCATATCGGGGTGCCGCGATGACTCGACGATACCGACAGCAAGCGATCGCATGACTCCGCCGATCGGGACAGGATTCGAGTAATTCGCGCCCGCCTGAACCCAACCGCGCTGCGCCGGGTCGATCGATAGGTAGAGATTGCGCACGAGGAACTCTTGGTCGCGGAGTGCCGCCACCGGCTCATCGTCCCGCCGGAAGTGACGGGGCTCCGGCACCCCCACGGGCCGCTCCGCGAGGACGATCCTCCGGTTGAGTCGCTCGATCATCGGCCGGCTTCGATCGTCACATTCTGCATCCAGCTTCCTGACGATGGGCTCGTGCGTCTTATGCTTGCAATGTCCCTGCGCGCGGCTTTAGGCGGACGTTGAGCTTGTACAGACCTCGGAAAATGATCTGTGGCATGAAGTCCAGAGTCGGATCGAGGAACTCCACACCCTCGAAGTGCCGCACGAGAGCACTGAAGAACTCCGTCAGCTGCATCTTCGCCAGCAAATGGCCGACGCAGTGATGCAACCCTGGTGCGAAGACCAAGGATTGGCTGTTGTCGCGCTCCATGTCAAGCTGATCGGGGTGCGCGTAGACGCGCGGATCGCGATTGCCGGCAGCCTGCATCAAGTACAGAGGATCTCCGGCGCGAATAGTCTTACCGTGCCATTCGAAGTCCTCGATCGCGATACGCGGCTGTGCCGCGGACATGGCGGAAAGGCGCATGATCTCATTCACGCAGCTCAATGTCCGATCGGGATGCTCATACATGTAACGCCAGCTCTGCGGACTGTGGCCGAGCGCGACGATGCCGAGCGTCATCGAATTGTGCGTGGTGTCATGCCCCGCAATGAGAATGAGCGACAGTGCGGCCAGCATCTCGTCCGCCGACAGCGACTCTCCGTCTTCGGTTGCCTCGATGAGAGACGTCAGAAGATCCTCCCGGGGGCTGCGCCGGTGCTCCTCGATCGCAATGCGGAAGATCTCGTTCATCTCGATCATCGCGGTTTCCGCCGCGTCCAGCCACTTGATCTCCGGCCGTGAGGAGGCGAGGCCCATCTGAAAGGCGTTGGCCCAGGCCTTCAGGCGCGGCAGATACTCTTGCGGCAGGCCCATCAAATTCAGGATCACGCCGCCGGGCAATTGCCTGGCGATGCCCTCGACGAATTCAAATTCCTCGTTTGGTTTCTTTTCGTCGAGCAACTGCGCCACGCGGGCCTGTACGTAAGGCCGCACAGACTCCACTACTTTCTTGCTGAAGGCCTTGACGAGGAGCTTGCGCATGCGTGTATGCACGGGCGGATCGTGGGAGACGATCCATTTCGGCAAATAGGTAAGGAGCGTCGGAATGCGTTTCGGCAGCTCCTCGGGAGGAATCACCGAGAACGTCGGGCGGCGCGAAGGATTCACCGAAAGCGGCAGTTCGCCGCTGAATCCACGCACGACATCGGCGTGGCGGGTCACGAGCCAGGCGCCGGTCGCGGGACTCCAGTGAATAGGGTCGAATTCCCTCAACCGATCGAGTTCGGTGAGGAGCGACTCGCCCAACGCGGCGACCTTCGATAGATCAACATCTGGAGCGGCTGACGTAGTGTTCATAAAAACCTCTCGGGAAGCGGTCGGTCAAGCGCCCGCCGGGGCGACCTTGCCGCCCCTCTGGGTTGCGGGTCCCACGCTATTTCTGTAAGCATATGATAAGTATGCATATGATGCAACCAACCGCGCGGCGTCACGTCGGCTTCCGCATTCAGCGGCCTCGCCAGACGGGCTTGCGCTTCTCCAGGAAGGCGCGGATTCCTTCCTTGGTGTCCTCGGTTGCAAACAATCGAGCCGCGACATCGAGACTGCGGCGCCCGATCAACGCTGTGAATCCCTCTCCCTCCAGCGCCTCGACGGCAAGTTCGCGGGTGAATCGCACGGCAAGCGGCGCGCACTTAAGGATTTCGTCAGCCCAGCGCCGGGCAACCTCCATCACCTGCCCGGGTGCGGCGATCTCCGTAACCAAGCCCCATCGATGCGCCTCAATGGCGTCGAACCGGCGGCCGGTCAGCAGCATCCCCATGGCTATCGCGCACGGCAAACGCGTTGCGAGCCGCTGCGCGCCGCCACCCAGCGCCACTGCCCCAACGCGCGGTTCGCTCATTGCAAACGTCGCCCGGGAATCGGCGATGACGATGTCGCAGGCGAGCGCAATCTCGAAGCCGCCGCCCATCGCCAGTCCGTTCACCGCGGCGATCAGCGGCTTAGTTCTGTCCGGGCGCTCGGCAAGGCCTGCCCACCCGCTCGGCGGCATCGGCGCGTCGGGCGCCTCCGCGAGATCATGGCCTGCGCAGAAAGCGCGATCGCCCGCGCCCGTAATAACCGCGACCCACAGAGTGGGATCGCGTTCAAAGTCGTTGAAAATCTCGTCGAGTTCGAAGCAGGCGGGCGCATGCAGACTGTTGAGCACATCGGGTCGGTCGAGCGTAACGACGAGGAGCTTGTCTTCCCGCTCTGTTCGACAGTACTTAGGCATGGTGGGGCTTCATGGATCGCCGTCGCGGCGGGTCGCATCCGCGCCGCGGGAATTTCGAACACCTGTACATATTGTGCATGCTTACCTCTTTTGTATTGAATTGGCAAGTTTGTGTTCGCCTCGAGGTCGGGCGTTGACGTCCGGGTCCGCGCGAGCGACGATGAATTCATCGGTTCGACCGGGGAGATGAGCATGCTCAGAATTTACGGCTGGAAGCGGTCGCGCGTCGTCCGCTGCATGTGGGCGATGGAAGAACTTGGGCTCCAATATGAGCAGATCCCGCTCAATCCGAATGAGGGCCAGACCCGCACGCCCGACTACCTGGCGCTCAATCCCCAGGGCAAGATTCCGACTCTCGTGCATGATGACTTCGTGCTCACCGAGACGATGGCGATCAATACCTATCTTGCGAGCAGTTTTCCGGGCTCGCTTTGGCCAGCGACCTCCAGAGGCGTCGCAAAGCTCCAACAGTGGTCGTCATGGGGGCTCTCAGAGCTGGAGCCGCCGCTGGTCGCGATCATGCGTGAAGGTCGCCGGCCCAAGGAGCAGATCAATCAGACACGGATCGATGGCTGGCATGCTGATGTCCATCGCATGGTCGATGCCGTGCTGGAGCCGATCCTCGGCCGCCAGCAGTATCTGCTGACAGACAGCGGCTTCACTCTCGCAGATCTAAACGTGGCGTCCGTAGCCAGCGTCCTGCCGGTATTCGAGATCAGCCTGAGCGGTCACCCTAATACCGACCAGTGGATGAAGCGCTGCTTTGCGCGCGACGCCTGGCGACGCGTCATGGAGCGGCCTTGATTGGCCGCGTCGGACGCACCGGCTTCGTCAATACGATTTTGGCATTCCGAGTTCTTTCTCGGCGATGAATGACAAGATGAGCTGTTCGGTAATGGGCGTAAGCCGCTGTAGAATCGATTCGCGGAAAAGCCGCTCTACTTGGTACTCCTTTGCATAGCCCATTCCGCCATGCGTGAGCACCGCCTGGGTGGCCGAATTGAAGGCGGCACGCCCGGCGAGAAACTTCGCCGCATTCGCGTAGGAGCCACAGGGTTCTTTGCGGTCGTAGAGCGAGGCCGCTTTCATCGTCATCAGCCATGCCGCCTCGATGGAACACCAGATTTCCGCGAGCGGATGTTGAATGGATTGGTTCTGGCCTATGGGTCGATCGAATACGACCCGCTCCCTTGCGTAGCGCGCGGCGCGGCGCAACGCGTCCTGGGCGATTCCGATCGCACCGGCGGCTACGATGATGCGCTCGGGGTTGAGGCTGTGGAGGAGGTAGTGGAACCCCTTCCCCTCTTCGCCGATTCGATCCTGCTCGGGAATGAACAAGTCCTGGATGAAAATCGCATTCGAGTCGACGGCGGCTCGACCCATCTTCGGAATCCGCCTCACTTCGATCTTTTCCCGGTTTAGCTTCGTGAAGAAAATCGTCATTCCGTCGGTGGGCTTGACGCAGTCCTCGAACGGGGTCGTGCGCGTGAGCAGCAGGATGTTGTGGGCCTCCTGGGCCGTCGATGTCCAGATTTTGCTGCCGTTGACGAGATAACCCCCTGCGACCTTCTTTGCGAAAGTCTTTATCCGAGTCGTATTGAGCCCTGCATCCGCTTCGGTGACGCCAAAACAGGTTTTCTCGGCGCCCGAGATCAGGGGACGCAGCATGCGCCGCTTCTGCTCAGGGGTACCGAGAACGACGATCGGATGGGGCGCGAAGAGGTTGATCTGCAACGTCGACATCGCGGCCGAACCGCCGCCGCCCGCAGCCACGGCGTTCATCATGATTGCGGCCTCGGTTACTCCGAGGTTCGAACCGCCGAGTTCTTCCGGCATGGTGATGCCCAGCCAGCCGTCGGCCGCCATGGCCGCGTGAAACTCGTGCGGGAACTCCGCCATGGTGTCCTTCCGGGTCCAGTATTCGTCCGGAAACTTGAGGCAGATACGCTTGACCGCTTCGGCGATTGCGCGCTGATCGTCAGTTAGGTTGAAGTCCAATTGCGCTCCTTCCTCGCTCGGTGCCGAATCACCCCTCGAAAATCCTGCGACTGATGATTTCCCGCATGACTTCCGAGGATCCACCGGCGATGCGCCGAACACGGGAGTCTATATACGCTCGGGCGATCGGGTATTCGAGCATGTACCCATAACCGCCGAAGAACTGCAGGCACTCGTCGACAACCTTGCACTGCAACTCCGTCGTGAGCATCTTGAGCATGGCGGCATCGGTGCTATCGAGCTTCTCCGCCATCGCCAGCTCGATGCACCGGTCGACGAATATCCGCGCGGACTGTACTTGTGCAGCAAGCTCGGCCACCTTGAACCGCGTATTCTGGAAGTCGGCGATCAGCTTGCCGAAGGCCTTTCGCTCCTTCGTGTACTCCACTGTCCAGCCGAGCGCAGCTTCACTGACGGCCACTGAGTTGGCCGAGATGATGAGGCGCTCCTGCGCAAGCTTGTGCATCGCCATTTTGAACCCCGCTCCCTCCTCTCCAAGCCGGTTCGTCATCGGGACGCGCACGTCGTGAAAAAAAAGTTCGGAGGTGTCCTGCGCCTTCAGACCGAGCTTGTCGAGTCTGCGTCCGCGCTCGAAACCCGGCCTGTCGGCCTCGACGACGATGAGACTCACGCCCCTGGCGCCTGCTTCGGGGTCGGTCTTACAGGCGAGAACCACGAGGTCGCACAGCTGCCCGTTCGAGATATACGTCTTCTGGCCGTTGATCACGTAATCGGCGCCGTCGCGGACAGCGCGGGTCCGAAGTGCCTTCAGATCGCTCCCTCCGCCCGGCTCGGTAAGTCCGAGCGATCCGATCATCTCTCCGCTCACCATCTTCGGCAGCCACTTCTTCTTTTGCGCATCCGTTCCGAACGTAAGGATATAGCTCGCGACCATGTCGGAGTGGACCACGAAGCCAGGGCCGGTCGCGCCCGCTCGTCCGAGTTCCTCGGCGAGCACGACGTTGTAGAGAAAACCGGCCCCCGATCCGCCGTACTCCTCCGGAACGTTGGTGCAAAGGAGGCCGGCAGCGCCTGCCTTGAGCCACAGCTCGCGCGGCACGACGCCCGCCTTCTCCCAGTCCGCATGGAAAGGCGTGATCTCAGACTCTATAAAGCGGCGGGCGGCTTCACGATAGATCTCGTGCTCGTGGGAGAAAAGGGTTCTGGGAATCATGCGAGACTCTCGATGCTCTGGAGCCGTAAACGAACGTCGAATGATCTGGGCTGTATAGTATGCTACCGTACGTATCGAGCGCAATGCGCCATTCGCCCCGCCTGCCTGTCCGGGGCCTTTAGTCCACGCGCGCGAAGCCCTGACTCAGAACCACTTCGTTGCGCTCAGGCACCGTCGCCCGGAAGTACACCTTGTCCGACCTTCGGGCGGCCTCCAGCCGGATGGTTTCGCCCGGAAACACCGGCGAGCTGAACCGCGCGCCGAGGGAAAGCAACCGGGACGGATCGTGATCGCAGATCGTTCTCACGAGCAAATAACCCGCAACGCCGTAGGTGCAAAGACCATGGAGAATCGGCCGATCGAACCCCGCCTTGGCGGCCGCGGCCGGGTCGGCATGGAGCGGATTTCGATCACCGTTGAGACGATACAAGAGCGCCGAACCGATCGAGGTCTTGAGTTCATCGAGCCGCTCGAGCGGTACTTCCGGGGTTGCCGGAAGAGGCTCCGGAGGAGTGCCAAAGCTTCCTGCACCGCCGTCGCCGCGCAGGAACAACGTCGACCAGACCGTGCACAGCAGCTCCGACGTTGCGGCATCGCGCAGCTGCTTCTCAAAATGGACGAGAGCGCCCTTCCCTTCTCCCTTGTCGACGACCGCGGCAACTCGATAGGAAGCGTCGATTTCACCCGCGGGAGCCAACGGGCGATGAACGATCAGCTGCTGCTCTCCGTGCAGGAGTCTCGCGTAGTTGACGCCGAAATACGGATTCGCAATCCAGGCCCCCGGATGGGCTAGAACCGCCGCGATCGTCGGTAAAGCGCGCAAATCCTTTTCGAATACGAGCCGCAGCTCCCGAGGGTCGCAGGGGCCCGATACGGCCCCAACGCTCAGCGCGTAGAGTATGGTGTCTTTGTCCGAATAGGCGACCCGCTTGACGGGAAAGCGATGGTCGCGCAAAGCTTCAAGATTCACTTACAGCTCTCAGACCGGGTCCCAGTTGAATACTTGGTTGGATTTGACAAGGGGAAAGTAGCTCGCCTCGAACGCGGGCAGCACCCGCTCGACGATCGTCTCCGGGGTCCAACCATCCGCTGTATGCGCGGTTCGAATCGGGCGCGGCTGGCTGAAGAGATAAATCTCATTGTTGCGCACACCGAAGATCTGACCCGTCGTCTTGCGGCCGCCTTCGCTGGCAAGCGCGACCACGAAGGGAGCAATCCGCTCGGGCGTAAGCCGCCGATTGACCTCGAGGCGCTTCATGTTTTCCGGCGTAGCGGGAATCGTCGCGACCATACGCGTCCAAGCGAATGGCGCGATGGCATTCGACGTCACGCCAAATCGTTCCATGTCCATTGCGATGAGCTTCGAGAGGCCCGCTACTGCGAGCTTGGCCGCTCCGTAGTTGACCTGGCCGAGATTGCCGATGAGCCCGCTGGTAGAAGTCATGTGGACGTAACAGCCGCTCTGCTGCTCCTTGAAGTGCGGGGCAGCGGCGCGCGACACGTAAAATACGCCGCGCAGGTTCACGTCGACCACGGTATCGAAATCTTCACGGCTCATCTTGTGAAATAGACCATCGCGCAGGATGCCCGCGTTGTTAACAACGACGTCGACCCGGCCAAATGCATCGATCGCATCCTTGATGATGCCGTGCGCATCGTCCCAGTCCGCTACGTCACGGACGCTCGCAACCGCCTGACCGCCTGCGGATGCGATCTGCTCGACGACAGCCCGCGCGACCGCCGGGTCCCGGCCCTCGCCCGATGCGGATACCCCGGTGTCGTTGACCACGACCTTGGCGCCGTGCTTTGCCATGAGCTTCGCGATTTCGGATCCGATGCCGTTCCCGGCGCCGGTTACGACCGCAACTTTGCCACTCAGCATTTCATTCTCCCTTCGGTCGAGTTCGCCAACAGCGCTCGCTGGCACTCCTGCGAATTGATTATGCAATCATACGGTACGCGTGTGTACTAGACAACAAGTTTGATACGATCGATTTGCGCACCTTGCAGTGATCGGCGGGTCGCAGTGCGGTCGGCTGCGGCTGCACGCAGTGGTTGTCCGCGGCCGGCGCGAGATAAACCTTCCGGAGGAGCCCGGGCACAGAACGACTCCTTAAGGCTCCCGACTGGCTAGAACCCCACCTCGTATGCTAGCGTAGCAACTCCGGTCGCATCATCTGGCTGCGACCCGATCGCGGCGCATCATGAAACCAGTATCCGCGGGTGATGCGGCACTGAGCAAAATGCACGACACCACTGGGTGTCTAGGAGGCTGGAAATGTCGGCGCAAGTACTCGAGGAAGATCTCGAATTCGACATGACCAGTGTCGAGTCCCTACATGACGAAAGGCTGCTGCCCAAGCTCGCGAGCTTGCGAGATCGCGACCCGGTACACTGGAGCAAAACCAACCGATGCTGGCAAATCACGACCTACGAGGATGTTGCGGCTGCGTTCCAGGACGCTCGCTTTTCGAACGTTCGCATGTCCACGTACGCTTTCCGGTCGATTCCCGAGCCGGAGCACGAGCGACGCATCCCCAATCTCACTCGCTACATCCAGGGCTGGATAGTCAACAATGACGGCGATGTGCACCGGCGATTGCGCGGCGTGACGACCAAAGCGTTGAACAAGAAATTTGTGGACTCGCTCCGCCCGCTGTTTCAGAGCTTGTCCTCCGAGTTGACCGAGAAAGCTATCGAGCTGCGGGAATGCGACTTTGCCGCGCAGATCGCCTATTTCCTTCCGGCAACGGTGATATTGACGCTGCTCGGGCTGCCGCTGTCGCATCTCGAGAAGGTGCGGGAGTGGAATCGGGCCATTACCCGGGCTCTCGCCGCCGTCTTCGCGCCCGCAGAGAGCTTGACCGCAGCGGATCAGGCCATCGACGAAATGAACAAAATGGTGCTGGTCGAAATCGCCAAGCGCCGCGATCTGCCGGGCGATGATCTCCTCACTCAACTGATTACGCTGTCCGACGACGCGACCGGAACGCTGACGGAAGATGAAGTTCTTGGTCTGTGCCATATCCTGCTTACTGCGGGACACGAAACCACCGTCAATTCGATGGTCTTCGGTCTGAACGCGTGGGCAAAGAATCCCGAGCAGGTCCGACTCTTTTTGAGCGGCAAAGTCGACCCGCTCTCTGCCATGCAAGAGCTATCGCGCCACATCGGCATGTCGACCGTGCAGCCGCGGGTCGCCGCCGAGGACTTTGAGTTCCGTGGTAAGCAGATTAAAAAGGGAGATGTCGTGTTCCTATGGATATTGTCCGCGAACCAGGATCCCAAGGTCTTCCCCGCCCCCGAACGATTAGATCTGACTCGGCCCAACATTGCGGCCGCGATGACCTTTGGTCCCGGGCTGCACCACTGCGTCGGACATTATCTCGCTCGAGTCGAACTCGAGGTCTTCTTCCGCACCTTCTTGCCGCGCTTTTCGAAGATCGAGATTCTGGACGAGCCGCTGGCGGTATTGCCCAACCTTGCGTTCCGAGGGCTCGGGCATCTCAACGTGCGCTTAGTTCCACACTAGCGCACGGCCGGCGGCTCGCCGCCCTGGCCCTTTAAAGCGAGCGCGCGATGGCGATCTTCTGCATCTCGTCAGTACCGGCGTAAATGCGCTGGAGTCTCACTGACGTATAGATCCTCGATACTGTGCTCGAGTCCATCCAGCCCGCGCCTCCGTGCAGCTGGACACAATCGTCCACGACCCGGCAAGCGGCCTGGGCGCAGTGAAGCTTGACCATCGCGGATCGCGTCAGATCGAGTTTCCCGTCGCGGTAATCCCAGAGGCAGCGATCATGGAACGCGCGGGCGACTTCGAGCTCGGTCTTCATCTCGGCGAGTTTGAACTGGGTGTTTTGGTATTCGACAACCTTGTGTCCGAACGACTCGCGATTCTTGACGAATTCGAGGGTAAGCCTGAAGGCAAGCTCGGCTTCGGCGATCGATCGCGCGGCGATGCACAACCGGTCCGCCGCAAATGTGTTGAACGCGACCTTGAAACCCTCGCCTTCCGTGCCGAGCACGTTGCTTTCGGGCACACGAACGTTGTCGAGAAACAACTCTCCGACATTGCCCGCCGGCTGACCCATGGTCTTGAGCTTCGTGCGAGAGACACCCGGCAATGCGGCATCCACCAGGAAACAGGTAACTCGATCGGTGGAGTTCGTCTTGGCGAATAGATAGATCAGTCCCGCCTTGGCGACATTCGAGATGAAGGTCTTACTTCCGTTGATGACGTACTCGCCGCCCTCCCGCACGGCGCGAGTGCGCATCGAAGTGAAATCGCTTCCCGAGTGCGGTTCCGTTACGGCAAATGCCTGAATCGTTTCTCCGCTCAGGATTCCGGGAGACCAGCGCAGCTTCTGTTCATGAGTACCGTAGTCCACCAGCAGTGACGTTGCGAGATCGCTCGTGATCGAGGAGCCGATGCTCGAGCCGCCCAGGCTGCCGCCGACCTCATCGCTCTGAATGACGTTGAAGAGCTTGTCACCTCCCGGACCGCCGTACTCCTCCGGAATGGTGACGCCGAGCATGCCGGCTGCGCCCGCCTTCTTCCAGAAGCTCGTGTCATGCCCGCCCGCCGCCACGAACTTCTCAATGTTGGGTTCGAGTTCCGCGTCGAGGAAGCGCCGCAGGGCGCGCCGGTACTCGTCATGCTCTCCCGTGTAGGCTGACTGCATCGATTGCTCCTTACTTTTGGTCAGAGCGGGACGGACCATCGCGCGACTGGATGGAACTCCGAGCCGTGATCAGAATGCCACCTTATCCGCGCCCTTGAGCTGCAGTATTTCCCGCGCGTCGTCCGGCGTCGCGATCTCGAGGCCCAGACCCTCGATGATTTTGCGGACCTGGCGCACCTGTTGTGCGTTCGATTCCGCCATCCTGCCCGCGCCGATCCATAAGGAATCTTCGAGTCCCACGCGAACGTTGCCGCCCATGGCCGCCGCCATCGAGGCGACCGGCATCTGTGCCCGGCCGGCGCCCAGGACCGACCAAATATAGTCAGAACCAAATAACCGGTCCGCCGTGCGTTTCATGTGCATCACATCGTCCGGATGCGGCCCAATTCCGCCCAGCAATCCGAACACCGTTTGAATGAACAGGGGCGGCTTTACCAGGCCCTCATGGAAGAAGTACTGCAGATTGTACAAGTGGCTGGTGTCGTAGCACTCGAATTCATAGCGCGCGCCCGTTTCATTGAGCGTGCGCAAGGCGTACTCAATATCCTTGAAGGAATTCCGAAACACCAGGTCGCGGGAATTTTCGAGCATTTGCGGTTCCCACTCGTAACGGAACTCCTTGAAGCGCCGCAACATAGGGAATAGTCCGAAATTCATCGAGCCCATGTTGAGGCTCGCAACCTCCGGTTTCCACACGGATGCCGGAGCAACCCGCTCGGTCACGGCCATGAACGGCGATCCTCCGGTCGTCAAATTGACGACTACGTCCGATCGGGCTTTGATCTCGCGCAAGAACGGAGCGAAAGCCTCCGGCGACTGGTCGGGCCGTCCATCAGCCGGGTTGCGGGCATGCAAATGCACGATGGCGGCGCCCGCCTGCGCGGCGCCGACAGCTGCTTCGGCGATCTCCTTGGCGGTAACCGGCAGGCTCGGGGACATCGACGGCGTATGGATTGAGCCCGTGACGGCGCACGTGATGATGATCTTATTGGCCGTTGCCATTTCACACCCCCGAAAGCCATGGTCGACCGGTGCGGATCTTGCGGACCAGATCGAGCGCGAGTGCGCTTTCACGCTGCCAGTCTAATTGATACATGATAGTATCATACTCCAGCATTCGATATTGCATGTCATCAAACAGAGCATCAACCGGGACGCGAAGACCAGACGCACAGCACTGACGAACAGCGATAAGACAAAGTGAGGGGGATCTTATGTTGCGCAACGAAAGCCCAGGAATTCAATGCCGGCCGACCGCCGGGTATTCTGGAATACCCAATGTCATCGATCAGACTTCGCCTGAGGTAAGCGTACCGGTCAGAGATCTCGCTGAAGCTCGACACTTCTACCAGGAAGTGCTCGGGTGTTTGGAAGGCCACGGTGATACCGAGCGAATCCACTTTACCCTGTTCGGCTACCCGATTGTCTGCCGTCTCAGTTCGCCATGGGTTAGGCTGCACCGCACTGCCCCGAGCGATACCGCGCAGGCCCGGAAGGCTACACCCTTAAGCGTCGTTTTAGACAGGAAGGAGTGGCACGCGCTCGCAAGACGACTACGACAGCACAGAGCAGATTTCACCATCGCCCCTTGCATCCGTTTCAGTGGCACACAATTTGAAGAAGCGTCCCTATCTCTCCTTGACCCCTCTGGCAATGCGCTCGAGTTCCGACCATCCCACAACGTCAACAGACAGCGCTCACGAGATGGCCGAAAGAACGTGCTTGCGGTGCTATCATTCGCCATCGCGACTGCATTGGTGTGGTGCTGGATTCTATTGTTAGCCCAGAAGTCCGTGAATTGAAATTGACGTTGGATTCATTGAACCCTCGTTGACGTTCACACGACGCCTATTTGATCAATCCGCGTTCGTAGTAGATGCGGCAGTTGAGCTCTGCCGAGAGCGAGCCCGGAAGTGACTGTAGGCCATCGCCCACCGCCTGCTGTGTAGCTGCGATCGGTCTCTTGGCCGCCGGGCGTCGTCCGTTTCATGGATTATCGCCTATTCGTTTGCAGCAGTATAATAGAAGAAACAGAGTTTCTCCTGGCGAAACATTTCAGGTAGATGAGAAAGCGGGGAAATGGCATGTTTCTCAAAAACTGTTGGTACGTTGCGGCTTTGGATCACGAACTGATCGATGGCAAACTGTTGAGCCGGACGCTGCTCGGCGAGAATGTGCTGCTTTACCGCGGCGAGAGCGGCAATGTCACTGCCCTCAATGATCGCTGTCCGCATCGCGGAGCGCTGCTCTCCAAGGGCCGCCTCGAAGGCGATGGCGTGCGTTGCATGTACCACGGCATCAAATATGACGGCACCGGAAAATGCGTGCAGATTCCTGGGCAGGACATGATTCCGCCAAAGCTCAAGGTGCGCGGCTATCCTGTGGTCGAGCGCAGCCACTTCATATGGGTCTGGATGGGCGATACCGCAAAAGCGGACCCCGCGCTGATCATCGATCTTCCCTACCTGAGCGATCCGAACTGGAAAGGCATCCCGGCGTACCTTCACTATGACGCGAACTATCTGCTCATCGTCGACAACCTGAGCGATTTCTCGCATCTCGCGTTCGTGCACACCAAAACGCTGGGTGGGTCGGAAGAATATGCATTCGTCACGAAGCCCACCGTCGTAGAACGACTGGAGCGCGGCTTTCGCGTCGAGCGCTGGCACCTCGATAGCGATCCGCCTCCATTCCACAAGAAAGTGATTCGCGACAAAAGCGTCAAGGTGGATCGCCGCAATATCGCCACAATGGTCATACCCGGCATCTTCACCATGGAAACCCTGTTCGCTCCCGCCGGACAGGCTGCTCAGGCCGGCAATGTCGCTGGGGCCAAGGAGTACCGGAACTGCCAGTTCATGACGCCGGAAACCGAGCGGACGACTCACTTCTTCTGGTCCTACCTCAACAATTTTGAGGGCGAAGACTCCACGATATCCCTTTCACTGCTCGATAGCCTCATCGGGGGCTTCATGGAAGACAAGGAGATCATCGAAAGGCAGCAGAAAACGCTTGAGGAGGATCCGAAATTCCAAATGCTCGCCATCCTGGCGGACGCCCCTCTCGCGCATTTCCGGCGCGTTCTCGACAGGCTCGTGAACGCGGAGAAGGATGGCGCGGCAGCTCAGTCCATTGACCCGCGCCAGACGCAAGCCGCAGGTACTACTTCAGCATAAGTACGATCATTTTCTCCTGGGTCATGTCGTGCATGGTGTAGGGAATGCCGCCGACGCCATAGCCCGATTGGCGGCGTCCGGCAAAGGGCATCCAATCCGTCCGAAATGCCGTATGGTCGTTGACAAGGACAGTCGATGCATCCAGCGAGCGAGCGGCCTTCAGCGCGACGCCGAGATCGCGTGCGAAGACCGATGACTGGAACGCGAAAGGCAGACTGTTCGCCCGCGCGATGGCCTCGTCGATGTCCGAATACGCGTAGACACACGTGACCGGACCGAAGACTTCCTCCCGCGATACCCGTGCTTGAGCCGATGGTTCGACGATGACCGTCGGTGCATAAACGCGGTCGCTGATGCGCGTACCGCCCGTCGTCAGCCTGCCGCCGGAATCGGCCGCTTCTCTGACCCAGGCGGCCACTCGGTCGACCTCTTTGGGAAGGATCAAGGGCCCGACCTCGGTATCCTGCAAGGTCGGATCACCGACTCTCAGCACACGCACCCGCTCGGTCAACCGTTCGACGACGCGCGGCATGATGTCCGCGTGAACGAAAATTCGCTGCACGGACACGCAAACCTGGCCGGCATGGTAGTAGCCACCCTTCACCAAGGGCTCCACGATTGCGTCGATGTCCACAGAACGATCGACGATGACCGGCGCGGCGCCTCCGTGCTCGAGAGCGCACCGAGCACCCGGCGATAGCTTCGAGCGCAGATACCAGCCTACTTTCGCCGAACCGATGAAGCTCAGAAAGGCGACGCTCGGATGAGTAGCGAGACTCTCCGCCAACGCGGTGTCCTCGACCACCAAGGTCTGGCACCAGGCGGGCGGCAGCCCTGCCTCGCGAACGAGTTCCACGAAGCGCAGGCAGGACAGCGGCGTACTCGTCGCCGGTTTGACGATGACAGGACAACCCGTGGCGATCGCCGGAACCACCTGATGCACGACGAGATTCAGCGGATGGTTGAAGGCGGAAATTGCAGCGACGACACCGATCGGCTCCTTGGTAGTGAACGCCCAGCGGTCCTGGCTTGCCGGCGTCAAGCCCATCGGAATTTCGCGCCCCGCCAGATGCTCCAGCTCGCCTACGGCACCCTCGACCCCGCTGATCGCACGCCGCGTTTCGACCCGCGCATCGGATAGCGGTTTCCCCCCTTCACGGGCGATGAGCATCGCCAGAGCATCGAATTCCCGCTCCATGAGGCGCCCGAGACGCCGCAGAATTTCGATGCGCTCGTATGCCGGAAGCCGGCCAGATCGGGCGCCGAAACACCGGATCGCCTCATCGAACTTACGCGCCAGACTGTCCGCATCGTCCACAGCGACTTCGGCAATCGCGGCACCGTCGAAAGCTTGTGTGACCCACATCATCGCTCTCCTACAAAGTTTCAGAATCGGAGGTTCATATGCCGCTCGACATTACGTCGGCGGTACCCCTGACGAATATGGTCACACGTTGGAGCCGATTTCGGTGTCCGCAAACCATTGCCACCGTTTCCCATTGCGCAGGCATCGTGAGGGAAAGCCCGCGTGGTCGGCAAGGACAAACGTTTCCGCGGAAACGCACATAACGTGAGTTCTCGGTATACGTTATAAGCTATTGAATTTAAGTGATAATGGTGGGACAGCTGGTCACCAAACTCTCCCTCTAAGTATTTGTTTATAAGAGTGTTTCAGCGACGTGACGATTTGATCAGCCATCGGCGACCTTCACGATTAGCTTGCCGAAATTGTCTCCGCTCAACATTCCCATGAGTCCGTTGGGCGCCCGCTCGAGACCGTCCAAGACTTCCTCGCGATACTTGATCTTGCCGTCGCGCACCCAGATCCCCATGTCGCGAGCGAAGTCGGCGTAGCGCGTCTCATAGTGGTCGAAGAAGATGAACCCCTGGACCTTGATCCGATTGACCACCATTTGGCGCAACAGTGCCGGTATGTGATCCACGCCGGTAGGCAGGCTCTTCAAATTGTAATAGGCAACGCACCCGACGAGCGGAACTCGAGAATGCAGGTTGAGCAGGGGCAGCGCAGCCTCCAGCACCGTCCCGCCAACGCCTTCGAAATACACGTCGATGCCCTTCGGGCAGGCTTTCGCGAGCAATGCCGGGAAATCCTCGGCATGATGATCCACGCAGGCGTCATAGCCGAGAGTCTCCACGGCGTAGGCGCATTTCTCGGCGCCGCCTGCGATCCCGACGGCGCGGCAGCCCTTCATCTTGGCGATTTGCCCGACGACTGTCCCGACCGCGCCGGTGGCCGCAGTGACCACCACGGTTTCGTTGGGCTTTGGCTGACCGATATCGAGCAGCGCCACATACGCGGTGAAACCGGGCATCCCGAGCACACCCAATGCATAGGAGGGGTGACTCATCGCAGCATCGAGCTTGGTCAGCTGATTGGCATCTGCCACCGCGTAGTCCTGCCAACCGCTGTTGGCAACCACCAAGTCGCCGGCCGTGAAATTGCCGTCGTGGGACTGCAGCACGCGGCAAACGGTCTGTCCGCACATTGTATCGCCGAGCGCCATCGGTTCAACGTAGGACGGCCCCGGAGTCATTCGGCCGCGCATGTACGGATCGAGCGAGAGATACAGAGTGCGCAGCAGCACTTGACCTAAGTTCGCCGTCGGCAGCGGCTCGTTGACGGTCTTGAAGTCCTCAGGAACCGGCGCGCCAACCGGCCAGCGGGCGAATAGGATTCGGCGGTTGACTGGGGTACTTGTACTCATGCCTTGGTCTCCTGATCTGGGGGCGCCGAGCGCCACTGATAGTCGATCGACTCTTGGGCGAAGCGAACGAAGTAATCGATGGCCGCCGGGTCCATCATCGCGTCCCGGCTCGCGGCCCTTTCCGCCGGCCAGCCCATCAATATCTTGCGAACCGGAATCTCCATCTTCTTTCCCGTCAATGTGTAGGGAATGAGGTCCACTGCGTATATTCGATCCGGCACGTGGCGCGGGCTGCAATCCTGGCGCAGTATGGCGGCGATTCGCTCGCGCAGGACTTGATCGAGCACGTGCGTTTCCTTCAAACGCACGAACAGCGGCATGAAGAAATTTGCGCCCGGCAGCTCGCAGCACACGATCAAGCTATCCGCAATTTCCGGAATTCGCTCGACGGCGCGATAAATCTCCGCTGAGCCGATGCGCACACCGTACCTGTTCAACGTTGAATCCGAGCGGCCGTAAATGTAGCAACCCCCGCGGCGATTGATCTTGATGAAATCCCCGTGACGCCAAACGCCTGGAAAATACTCGAAATACGATTCGTGATAACGCCGATTCTGGAGGTCGTTCCAGAAACAGATGGGCATAGAGGGAAATGGGTGCGTGACGACGAGTTCGCCGACCTCATCGATGATTTCCTCTCCCGATTCGTTCCAGACGTGAACATCCATACCCAGCATGCGTGCTTGAATTTCGCCGGCGTAGACAGGCAGTGTCGGGACAGCGCCGACGAAGCCGCTGCATATCTCCGTACCGCCGGATTGGGACGTGACCCAGAGATCCTGCTTGACGGAACGGTAGAGCCAAGCGAAGGTCTCTGGGGAACTCGGTGCCCCGCTGACGACGATCGACTCGATACGCGATAAATCGAAGCTGTCCTTCGGGCATAGACCGGCCTTTTCCATCATTTGAATGAATGTCGGACTCGCACCGAAGCTGCTCGTTCCGGTATCGGCGGCGAGCTTCCACAACAAGTCGGCAGCCGGATGAACGGGGCTGCCGTCATACAGCACGGCCGCCGATCCGGTGAGCAGGGCCGCCAACAAGATATTCCACATCATCCAGCCCGTAGTGCTGTAGAAAAACATCACTGAATGAGGTCCGAGGTTGATGTGAAAATGCATCAGCTTGAGATGTTCGAGCAGCACACCGACGTGGCTATGAACGATGGGCTTCGGAAGGCCGGTCGTTCCCGACGAGAATACGATCCACACGGGATGATCGTGTCCCACGCGCTCGAAATGAAAGCGATCGGACGCGATCGCAGGGTGGGTCACGAGTTCCAGCCACGGTGTCACTCGAGTTCCATCGGGTGGGACGGAATCCGCCGCCAAATACGGCAGCCAAATGATCCGTTCCAGTGAAGGCAGCTCTGCGATGATTCGCCTTACCTCCGCGTCGCGACTGAAGGTTTTGCCGGCAAAGCGATAGCCGTCGGCAACAAAAATGACTTTCGGCGCGATTTGCGCGAATCGGTCTACCACGGTT
>Ga0073928_10003628_pt1 | contig 24015 bp, 21 predicted proteins | sample PaiPotPPA55metaG_FD_76969 | JGI IMG/M metagenome (GOLD analysis project Ga0073928, IMG submission 76969) | Iron sulfur acid spring bacterial and archeal communities from Banff, Canada, to study Microbial Dark Matter (Phase II) - Paint Pots PPA... ...
GACGGCAATCGCGACCGGCTCGTCCCGCGCGAAATCCGCGAGCGTCCGCCGCGCGAGCGCATCGACATCGGCGGGCGCGGTTGCAAGCTCGCGAGCCAGCACGTCGTGCGCGAGTGACCGCAACAAGCTTCGCGTCGCCCGTTCGTAGGCTTCGATCGCCGCGAGCCGCAGCAACCCGAGTTCCCAAACGACGCTCGCGTGTGCGACACCCCCCTGCGAGGCGCCCGCAGCCGGAGCGCTCGCGGCCTCGATCACCGAAGGTTGCGGACGCGACCCGGCGGCGCGCACGAATGCGGCCAACGGCACGAACCGCTCATCCACGCCGCACGATCGTTTCGTAGTCGGGCACGGCGGGCGCAGCGGCGCGCGCCATTCGCCGCACGATCGCGGCGCGTTCTTCGGGAGCGTACAACTCGAGCACGGCCGTCGCCGTGGCCGCCGGCAACGCGCTGATGATCGCGGCCGCCGTGTGCGGCGGCTCGTCGCGCAGCGCGCCGCGCACTTGCGCCGGCGCAAACGCCGCGACGGCGCGGCTGGTTTGCCGGACGGCGAGCCGCGTCGCGACGATTTCACAAACCGCAGCGAACGGCTTGCCGGCCACGCGCAACAGCACGACCACGACGATCGCGCCGATCAACGCCGGTGCGAGCGCGGCGATCAGACCGATGACGGCCGCGAACGGAGTGCGCACGGCCGGTAGGCTTTCGCGCGGAAACGCAACCGCTTCGACCGTTAGCTGATCGCGGCCGGACACCAGTCCCAGCGTCGCCGTCGCGAGCGCTCGAATCTTCGTGAGATCGAAGCCGCGCGCGTTATCGACCGCGATCGCGACCGAGATGCGCTCGAGGCGTCCTGCGGGCACGTCGATGCGTTCGTCCTCGACGACGCTGCCGCGATCGAGGGTGGCGCTCGCCTTCTCGTACTGTTTGCTGGCGCTCTTGAAGTGCTCGCCGGTCGTCGTTTCGCCGATCGCGCGGCCGGTAACCGGCCGGCGCACCACGTCGTGGACCTGCCGCAGCCGTGGATCGTAGCTGACGCGCACGCGAACGACGGTCGACGCCGCTCCGAGCGCGGCGTCGAGCGCCGACTGCAAGGATTGCTGCAAGCCCTGCGCTTCGTCGGAAAGCGGCGCGGCGCCCGAGCCGATCGCGAACCCTCGGTCGTCGAGCACGGCGACGCGGGCGGCATCCAATCCGGGGACGGCCGCTGCAACGAATGCCCGCACGCCCGCGAGCGTTGCGGCCGGTACCGTCACTCCCGGCCGCAACGCGAGCCGTACCGAAGCGGTAGCCGCAGCGCCGGGTTCGTCGGCGAACGCGCTCTCGCGGGCGGGCGCGATGAGCACTTGCGCATCGTCGACGCCCGCGAGGCTGCGTAAACCGCTCGCGATGTCGCCCTCGAGGCCGGCGAGTGCCTGCGCATCCAACACCGACTGCGGCGTCAAGGGTCCCGCTCGCGCGAGTGCCTCGGCCGACGATTCCAGATGTGCGTGCGGAACGCCCGCGAGCGCGAGCTTCAGGAGCACCTCGTTGCGGCGGCTCGCGTCGATGCGAACGTTATCGGTACCGGCGACGAACGCAACGTTCCATTCGGCCAGCCGGTCGACGACTTCGGCCAGCTGTTCTGAGCGGAGCGGTGTCGCGAACAGCGCGACCCGCGTGTCGCGGCCGAGCAGACCCGCGAACGTAACGATACCCACCAAAACGGCGGCTGCGGCGAACGCCGCAGCGCGCTCGCGCGGACCGAGGCCGCCGAAGCGGCGCAGTACCGCGAGCATGCGATCAGACCGCCATGCCGAGAATCGTCGTCAATGCTTGCGCCGTTCGCGCCGCAGCCGTACTCGCGAGCGCGAGCGCAACGTCGGCCTGCGCCCGATCGAGAACCATCGCTTGCAGGCTGCCGCGGCCGACGGCAAACGCGTGCTCGGAGGAATCGGCGCGCTCGAGTGCCGACCCGGCACCGCCGAACGTTTCCGCGAGCACCTCCGCGAACGACCGACCTTGCGGCGCGATCGCGCTTTCCGGTGCCAATGCGTCGTCGGGTAAGGCGGGGTAGAGCTTGGGAATGCCGAGCGGCGCCACTAGAGCCGTCCCAGCTCGATCGTGCGTTCCGCGAGCCGCTTGCCGAGATCAAAGACCGACGCGTTAGCCTCATAGGCCCGCTGCGCGTCGAGAACCGCTACCATCTCGGTGACGGCGTCCACGTCGACGCCGCGCTGTTGCGTGGCTCCGAGATACCGAATCGGCACGTCGTCGCCGCCGTCGCCCGTCGGACCGTCGCTTGGGTCCTCGGGCGGCTCGTACGCCGCCGGACCGTCTTCGCCATTGGATTGATGCGCCGCGGCAAACCGCGGAACCAGCCGCACGAACGCCGTGCCGTCGGCTTGGGCCGCAGCCACGTTGCGCGCGGACAGATCCAGCGCCGCGCGTTCGGCATCCATTCCGGCGGCGGCCGCCTGGAGGATCGCGAATTCGCCGCTCATTTGGCGGCGGTCTTCAGCTCTTCGAGCCGCGCGCGAAGTGCCGAAAGCAACGCATCGGCGAAGATTGCGTCGCGCGCGATGCTCGCCATCGCGGCGGGGCCGTTGCGGCCGGCGGCAGACGCGGACGCGTTGTCGCGAGCAAGGCTCGCGAGCCGGCCCGTGGCCGAACTCGCCGATGTCAGTAGTTCCGTGGGTAAGGCATCCATGGTTTGACGGTACAGCCGATGCGTGAACGCGCCGTCAACCGGACGTGAACGAAAGATGAACGCGCTCTGGGAATCGTGGTCTGGTTAACGTTCCGGGCGTTTTTAACCGAAATAGGAAGTGATAGGAAATGCTTTTTCTCATCCGTCTCGGACTGCTTGCTCTGGCAATGACGATGCCGGTCTTCGCCGAGAGCACACCGGTCCGGGTTGCCATTCCGCTCGACCTGGGGACGAGCGACGTGAGCACGGGCGACTCGCAAAAACCAGGCTTCAAGTACGTCACCATCGATTCGGTCCGGCTCGAGAACCCGTCGCGCCACGAAGCGCAAGGCTACGAACCACACGACTTCCATCTGCTCGTCGACGACAAGACCTATCTGCCTTCCGTGCGTCCGGGCCTGGGATCGCTCGACCTTCGCCAAGGCGGGGTGCTCGGACCGGGCGGATCGACCCAAGTCACCGTGTCCTTTCTCGTGCCCGACGGCACGACCAAAGCCAAATTCGAATTCACGCCCCACTGGCAGAGCGATGCCGGATTCACCGTCGATTGGTGTTGTGAGTATTTGTGAGATCTAGCGAGCAGGGAAGCGAGGAAGAGGAGCGCGCCATCACCGGCGCGCTCGCTCTTCTTCGTAGCTTTCCCGGCTTGGCGGCGGACCCGGACGCGTCGGCGGCGCTCGAGGCGCTCGCCCGGGGCGCGGACTCGACCGGCTTCGCCAAGGCTCAGCGCTTGAGCCGCGCGGCGCAGCTGGTCAACTCCTCGCTGGATCTCGATTCGGTGCTGCGCAAGGCGCTCGAGATCGCGGTCGACGTCATGAACGCCGAACGCGGCTTCATCGTGCTGCGCGAAGGCCGGCAGCTCACCGTGCTACACAACATGCCGCCTGACGAGCCGAAGAGCCCGTCGCGCTCGATCGTCGACCGCGCGATCGAAACGGGCGAGCCGATCTTTACGACCGACGCCCAATCCGATCCACGCTGGAACGTCAACGCTTCGATCGCGGCGCTACACCTGCGCTCAATCGCCTGCGTTCCGCTGCGGGTGCGCACCGAGATCATCGGCGCCGTCTATCTCGATTCGCGGGTGATCCCCGGCCTCTTCACTTCGGGCGATCGCGAACTGCTGCTCGCATTCGCCAATCAGGCTGCAATGGCAATCGAGAACGCGCGGCTGTTCGAAGAAGAGCGCGAGCGGCGCAAACGGCTTGCCGCGCTACAGGCATTTCAAACGCGCATCCTCGAGGCGATCGCGAGCGGCGTAATCACGCTTTCGCCCCGGCGGGAGATCACGACGTTCAACCGCGCGGCCGAAGCGACGTTCGACATGCCGAGCGAGAAGATGGTCGGCAAGGCCGCGTTCGCGATCGCAGCACTGATCCCGGAGTTTCCCGAACTGCTCGAGACGTTCTTCGAATCGGGCGCCGTGCAGCTGCGGGCCGAGGTCGAGGCCTATCGCACCGACGGAACGCTGCTGACGCTCGAAGTCCGCCTGTCACCGCTCGAAAGCCTGGACGGCTTAGGCATTGCGATGGTCGTCACCGACGTCACCAAGCAGCGCCTTTTAGAGGAGGCGGTCGCCGCAGACAAGGTCAAGGCCGACCGCATTCAAGAGACGTTCTCGCGCTACCTCGCGCCCCACGTCGTCAAGTCGCTGATGCACGATCCGTCGTCGATTCGTCTGGGTGGCGAACGCACGCGCGCCACGATGCTCTTCGCCGACGTTCGCGGTTTCACGTCGCTCGCGGCGAACATGCCCGCCGAGCGGGTCGTCGAAATCCTCAACAGCTATTTCGACGAAGCCGTACGCATCGTCTTCGAGTTCGAAGGGTTGCTCGACAAGTTCTACGGCGACGGGCTCATGGCGGTCTTCGGCCCGCCGCTCGTGCGCCCGGACGACGCCTCCCGCGCCGTCGAGGCGGCGATCCAGCTTCACGAAACCGTCGCGCGCCTCGGCCCGCGGCTCGACTATCCCTTGCGGATCTCGGTGGGGCTAGCGACGGGCGACGTCGTGGCCGGCCACTTCGGCAGCGCGAAACGCATGGACTACACGGTGATCGGCGACGCGGTCAACCTCGCGAATGGCCTTCAGGCCGCCGCACCAGCGGGCGCCATCTATTGCGACGAAGCGACGATCGCGGCGGCCGGCGACAGCGCGCGCTCCGCGCGACGGCTGGCTGCGCGCATCAAGGGCCGCAACGAACTCGTCACCGCCTACGCGATCGTTCCGCCTTCCAAACGGTCGACGAGCGCGGTCTGATCCGCCGCGCCCCCGCTCATCTCACCGCTTCGAGAATTGGAAGCGCTTGCGAGCGCGCTTGCGGCCATATTTTTTCGATTCTTTTTCGCGTGGGTCGCGCGTCAAGAGCCCGTTCTTGCGCAGTGGCTCGCGCAGCGATTCGTCCATCTCGAGGAGCGCGCGCGCGATGCCGTGGCGTACGGCCCCGGCTTGGCCCGCAACGCCGCCGCCGGTCGTCTTCACGCTGACGTCGAAGCGCGACGCCGTCTGCGTGACTTCGAGCGGTTGGCGAACGATCTGCAAGAGGCTCGGGCGCCCAAAGTAGGCGTCGACCGGTCTGCGATTGATCGTGATGACGCCCTGGCCGAGCGTCAGCTTGACGCGGGCGACCGCGCGCTTGCGCCGGCCGGTCCCGCCAAATTGGTCGGTCGATTCCAAACTAGATCAACTCCTTGGGCTGCTGCGGCCCGTGCGGATGCTCGGCGCCGGCATAGACCTTCAGCCGGCCGAGTTGCACGTCGCGCATGCGGTTCGTCGGCAGCATTCCGCGAACGGCGCGCTCGATCAGCCGCTCGGGATACTTGCGCTTCACGTCGAGCGCCGTCTCGGTGCGCAGGCCGCCGGGGAAACCGCTGTGGCGATGGTAGACCTTCTGCTCCCATTTGTCGCCGCCCAGCTCCACCTTGCCCGCGTTCAGGACGACGACATGGTCGCCGTCGTCGATGTGCGGCGTCCACGTCGGCTTGTGCTTGCCGGAGAGCGCCTTGGCGACGCGAACCGCGAGGACCCCGAGGCGCTGGCCGGCGGCGTCCACGACGTACCAATCGTGCTGGGTTTCGGCGGTCTTCTGTTGGTAGGTGCGCATCAACGGCCTTGCGAGGAAAAGAGAAGGATAGGCCTTTTCGGGCCCGAGGACAACCCTCGGATTCTAGCCGACCCGCCCGCGCCTGTCAAACGAAGCGATGGCGAACCGACGCTCGTTTGTTCGCCGATTGTTACGGCTAAGAGCATACCCTGATCGTGCCCCCTCGGATTTCGCTTTTCTAAGGAGTGCACGTGAGGAATACTCTTGCAACGCTCGCGGCTGCGGGCTTACTCCTGGGCCCCTCCGCAGGCGCCCTGGCGGCGGTCCGCCATAGTGCCGCAGCAATCACGACCGGCTGGGCGCCGACCGCGACCGGCGCGTTGCCGCTGGCAGCCGCGCTCGACCTCGGGACCGTACCCCCGATGACGGGCTTGCGGATCGTCGTTGCCCTGCGCGCTAATACCGCGGCTGCTACGGCGCTGGCCAAGCACCTCTACACGAAGGGTGATCCGCAGTACCACCAGTTCCTGACGCCCGCGCAGTACACGGCGTTGTTCGCACCTAGCACCGCTGCGGCGTCGGCCGTCGCCTCGTACCTCTCGTCGGAGGGGATGACCAACGTCCAAATCGCGCCCAACCGGCTCTTGGTGACGGCGCACGCGACCGCCGCGCAGGCGGCGGCGGCGTTCAAAACATCCATTCACGGGTTCTCGAAGAGCGGACATGCCATTTACGGCAACGTCACCCCCGCGATGGTGCCCGCGACCCTGTCCGCGACCGTGCTATCGGTCCTCGGGCTCTCGAACGTGCAATTCCAAACGTTCAACCATCGCGCGAATGCCGCGACCCTCGCGCAGTTCGCGTCCGTCCCGGCAATCTCGACGCCGCAGACGTTCTCAGCCGTGATCAACGGCGCGGGCGGCGTGCCGCCAACGAACTGCAACAACCTTCAATGGAAGGTCGATCAGGTCATCAGTGTGGACGGCGGCGTCACGTTACCCGTGCTGCCGATTCCTGAAGCGCCGCTTCCGGTGTGCGTTCCGGCGAGCTTCACGCCGAATCAGATGCGCGTCGCCTACGACGACGAAGCAAATCCGACGGGTCTCAATTCCGGCGGTTCGGACTTCACTGAAGGTCAGCTGACGGGGCCGACCGGCGTTCAGCAGGTCGCAAGCGATCTCGATCTCATGGCTTACTACCAAGGTATCCATCAGCCGGGCATCTATGTCGTTCAGGCCGGCGATCCCGGAACCGATACCTCGGGGCTCACCGAGTGGGAAATCGACTCACAGGCGACGCTCGGTCTTTCCGGCGGCCTTGCGCACTACGTGTTCTACAACTCGAACTCGCTCAGCGAGAGCGACATGGACGTCGGCTTCAACCGGTTCGTCACCGACGATTTCGTTCAAGTCGGCAACGCATCGTTCGGCGGCTGCGAGTCGCTTGCTTACGCTCTCGGTGAGATTCCGGCAAGCGACCAGATCTTCCAAGAAGGGGTCCTTCAAGGGCAGACGATCTTCGTTTCCAGCGGCGACCAGGGGTCGGCGTGCTACGCGGTCGCCGGCGAGAATGGCTACCCCGACGGAACGCCGGGCGTGGAGTATCCGGCGTCGTCGCCGTGGGTGATCGCGGTTGGCGGCACGACGCTCGTCGCGAGTTCGACAAACGGCGCGTATCAGACGGAAGCCGCATGGAAAGCAGGCGGCGGCGGCGTTTCCTACGTCGAGCCGCAATCGGCGTGGCAGGCTCAACTGGTGACGCAAGTGACAGGCTCGCCGGCGGGAAATCGCATCGTGCCCGACGTCGCGATGGATGCCGATCCCGAAACGGGCTTTTATTTGTGGCAAGGCGGAAAGCCGTATCCGGGCTGGGGCGGTACGAGCCTTTCGGCTCCGCTCGCGGCGGGCGTTTACGCACGCATCGAGAGCGCGAGCAACAATACGTGGGGTAATGCGGGACCCGCGCTCTACCTCGCTTACTTGAACGGGTGCGGCGGTGTCGTAGCCGGCCTCTTCAACTCGACGAGCAAGACGTGCCCGTCGCTAACCGCGTCTGCGAGCGTACGGCCGCCAATTTACGGTGGATTCAACGACGTCGAACTCGGCGCGAACGGCGCGTACCAAGCGCTACCGGGCTACGATCTCACAACCGGAATGGGTAGTTTTGACATCAACCAGCTATTCATTCAATTCGGCCAAACCTAGGGACACGCCGCCCAAGACCACGATAGGAGGAAGGGCCGGGCGAAGTCCGGCCCTTTTTCGTCTCCCGGACCGCTAAAAGACGCGCCGTTTTAAGCGGTCGAGCGAGAACGTGGCGGTGTCGGCGACGATCATCACCGTCATCACGCCGGCTTGGACGGGGTCGGTGACGATGAGATCGGCGGCGCCGGGAACCGAGCCCGCCATATTGAGGCTCACGACGAGAAGGCCGCGCCGGCGCACCTCGCGGACCGCTTCTTCGATGTCACCGCCCATCAGCGCGCCCGCGAGCACGATCGCGCGCACGCGCGGGAGGCGCGCCGCGGCGCGGACGGCCGCTGCGAGCGGCGCTTCACCGACGAGCGGAATCGTGTCGACCGAGATGTGCTCGCCGCGCAGGTTGTGGCGGTCGGCTTCGGCGATCGCGCCGATCGCAACTTGACCGACTTGCGCGCCGCCGCCGACGATGATGATGCGCTTGCCGTACACCGATTCCATCGTCTGCACGATCGCGACGTGGCGCACGACGTCGAGCGTGGCGAGCGTATCGACCAACTCGGTCGCGTCGGCCGGAAGCTCGATCTCAAAGACGATGCGCGCGCCGTCGGGCTCGTGCTCGATGATTTCGACACTTACGATGTCGCCCCCGACGCGCGCGATGACGCCGGTCAACTTGTGCAGGACACCGGGCGCGGCGGCGGCCATGACCTCGACGCCGAGCCTCATCGGGAACTCCAATCCGCAATCGGCGGCCACGAGAAACTCGGCGGCTCCGAATCGAAGTTAGGATAACGAACGCCCGCGAGCACGAGGCCCTGCGGCGGAGCGGTGGGGCCTCCGCAACGCCGGTCGCGTGCGGCGAGCATCGCGGCTACGTCCTGCGGCGAGCGCTTCCCGGCGCCGACGTCGAGCAGCGTGCCCACGATGATGCGCACCATATGGTGGAGGAAGCCCGCGCCGCGAACGGCGATCCGCACGATCTCGCCGTCACGGTCGACGTCGATCGCGCCGACCGACCGCACCGTTCCGCCCCGATCGGGGATCACGCCGCAAAACGTCACGAAATCGTGTTCGCCAACGAGGTGCGCCGCTGCTTCATGCATCGCACCGAGATCGAGCGCCCGGTGTTCGTGGTGCGCAAACCGCCGTAACACGGCCGACGGATCGCGCCGGTTGAGCACCGCATAACGGTACCGGCGCTCGACCGCGGCCAAGCGGGCCGAGAATCCGTTCTCGACCCGTGCCGCATCGCGGGCAGTCAGGTCCGCCGGCAGCGAGGTGTTGAGCGCGATCGAAAGCTTGGCGACCGGGAAATGGTCGTGGGCGACAAATGAAACGACCTGGCCGACCGCGTGCACGCCCGCATCCGTGCGGCCGGCCACCGTGACTTTGATCGGTTGCGCGAACAGCCGCGAGAGCGCCGATTCCAGCTCTCCCGCGACCGTTCGCAACTCCGGCTGAAACTGGAACCCGCAGAACTCCGTGCCGTCGTATTCGACGACGACGCGGTACGTCGCACCAGCCAGCCGAGCTACCCGCGGTTAGTGCGCGACCGGGGTGCGGCGCGGAACGTCGCGCTTCTCGTCGAGATCGAGCAGGTCGGGCCAGGCCGTCACGTCGGTGCGATCCGGTGCGACTTTGCCGCGCAACTCGTAGAAGAACTTCTCGCCGTCGCTCCCGGGCTCGGGCTTGTAGCCCAGAAAGTTCGAATTGAACGACGCGATCTCGTCGGCCGACTTCTTGGCGGCGAAGGTCTTCGCGTATGCTTCGATGTCGGCGTCGCTCTTTGCGTTCTTCACCGTGTCGAGAAACTTCTCGTGGTCGATCCCGAGGAAGCCGAGCACGGCTTGATCCATCGGGCAGTTGTAGTGGTACTCGCCGATCGTGCCGGCGACCTTACCTTTCGCCTTGTCGGTCGTGCGCGCGAGCATCACGACGCCGGCGATTTTGTCCTTGACGCTGCGGGGGTAGGTCTTCGTGAGATCCATGGTTCTCCTTGAGAGTTGAACGCTGCCGGCGCGACGCGAAGGCCGGCCGGGCGGAACGTTCGACCGCCCCGGGCCGGGACGGGTTTCAGGCCGACCGGATGAGCTCGCGCTAGGCGCCGGCAACCTCGCGTAACGTCGCCAGCGTCCGGGCGGCGCAGCGGTCCCACGAGAACTCTGCGGCACGGGGCGGCCCGAGTTGAGCCAGCCGCGCACGAGCACTGACGTCGTCGACGAGCGCGCGCAGCGCATCGACCCACGCACCCGCCTCAAAAGGATGCTCGACCCACGCCGCCGCATCGCCCGCGACTTCGATGAGCGCGCCGCCGCGGGCGGCCAAGATCGGCGCCGCGCAGGCGAGCGCCTCTAGCGCCGGGAGACCAAACCCCTCGTACGGAGACGGCGCGACCACGAGCAACGCGCCGCGATACAACGAGACGAGTTCGGCGTCGGTATCCGCCGTGACGACGATCGCGCCGGGCGGCAGCTTGGCGGGCCGGCGCGTGAGGACCAGTGGCGGATCGCCGTTCGAAAATGCGCGCGCGAACGCTGCAAGCAGTACCGCGGTATTCTTGCGTTCATCGTGAGCGCCGACGCACAGGAGGTATCGCCCCGGCCGCAACCCAGGGGGCAGCGCGCCCACGGGTCCCGGGCTGAAGATCGCCGCGTCCGCCGCTTCCGGCGTGACGACGATGCGCTCGGGATTTACGCCGAGCCAGCGTTCCACTTCGCTCGCGGTAAATTGCGACAGTACGAGGATCCGCTTTGCAATCGCCGCCGTCTTGCGAAATGGCGTTTGTTCGGCGGTCCGTTGTTGCGGCAAAGGCGCGGGAAACGCGAACGGCCCGACGTCGTGCACGGTCGCGACCGCGGGCGCCTCGGACTCGAAAAACACCCCGTTCCACGGAAACCAGGTGACGTCGGCGTCGCGGGGGACGCGGTTGGTCACGCGAACCGCGGCGCCGGCCAGGAGGCGCGACAACGGCGCCGAGCGCGGGAACATGCGGCGCACCACGAACGTGAACCGAAAGCCCGCATCGCCGAGCGCGCGCACGAAGATGGCCCGCGCATAGCGGCCGATGCCGCGCTCGTCGAGCGCGAGGTTATGTGCATCGACGGCCACGTGCACGGGCATGGCGCGGTTTTCGGCGCGAGCCGAAGGGCCCCCACCGGCGGGCTGCCGGCGACGGCGCGCGAAGAGCGTGACGGTGATCCGGCCGACGCGCGGTGCGATCGTCGCGGCAGCAGTGTTCTTCTGCATCTACGTCGCGCTCGATTTCAACAAACTCTGGGCGCTGCGCTACGGTGCCGATACCGGAACCTTCGTGCAGTGGCTCGCCCTCGAAGCGCACGGTCGCGGTTCGTGGAACGGCGCCGAATATCGGCCGCACCTCCAAGTCCACGATTCGTGGGCGCTGCTGGCGCTCGTGCCGTTGGTCGCGGCGCTTCCGTACGCGCAGACGTTGCTCGTCGCGCAGGTGGCGGCGATGGCGGCCGGTGGCCCGGTGCTGTGTTCGTTCGCGCGCGCCTGCGGAGCGCGGCCGCGCGCCGCCGGTTCCGTCGCCTACGCCTACCTGCTCTCGCCGTTCACGCAAGGCATCGCGTACGGAAACTTCGTCGAGAACGTCTTCGTGCCGGTCGTCGCGTTCGCCGGCGCGATCGCCGCTCGCCGGCGATCGCTCGCCGGAACGCTCGTCGCCGCGCAAGTTCTGCTCGGACTCAAAGAAGACGAAGCGATGTTCCTGGCCTGGTTCGGCGTCGCGTGCGCGGCGTGGTGGGATCGACGGATCGGCTTTGCGGTGGCCGCGCTCGCGTTCGTGAACGGAGCAGGCTTTGCGATCGTGGAGCACCTGCACGGCGTACATCCGTCGCTGCCGGGCTACGCGCTGCAGGTCGACGATCCGCGCTCGAAACTCGAGTTCTTCGCGGCACTGCTCGCGCCGTTCGCGTTTGCGCCGCTATGGCTTGGGCGAGCGCTGCTGCTCGGCGCGCCGCTCGTCGCCGAACTGACGTTTAACCGGCCGTGGGCATATCAGATCGCGCGGATCGGCACGCACTGGACCGCGCCGCTGCTTGCCGGCACGGCGCTCGGCGCGGCGTACGTGATCGCGAAGCGCCCGAGGTTTGCGGGGCCCGCCGTCGCGTGCGCGGCGCTGTGCGCGCTGACGATCAACGACACGGCGCTGAAGATCGGGCGCTGGCCCTACGTCGTCGACCGCGCCGCGTACGCGTCTGCGACCGAACTGCGAACCAGCCCCGTCCGTGTCGTCGTGCCGCGACCGGCCGAGGGCGTGTACGTCGTGGCAGCGAGCAACCCAAACGTCGTGCTCGCGAAGTACCGTGCCGGCGAGCCCGGATATTGTCCGGCCTACGACACGAACGCGCGCGCGTTCTTCGCGTCGCTCGGCATAGGAGCGTGGCCCCCGCACACGGCGCTGTGCGGCGGCGTGCCGGTCATGCGCTGATGGGCGCCGACGCCTCGAGGTAGGCACGCGCGAGCGCTTCGAGCACGGCGACGTCGCCCGGCGCGAACCGATCGAGCTTCGGACTGTCGACGTCGAGCACGCCGATCACGCCGCCGTGCGCGAGCAGCGGAACCACGACTTCCGAATTCGAGGCGGAATCGCACGCGATGTGGCCCGCAAAGCGGTGCACGTCCGCAACGACGAGCGTCGCCGCGCGTTCCCAGGCCGCCCCGCAGACGCCCGCGCCGCGGGCGATTCGAACGCACGCGGGTTTCCCTTGGAACGGTCCCAGGACGAGTTCCTCGCCGCGAATGAAGTAGAAGCCGGCCCAATTGACGGCCTCGAATGCCGAGAAGATCAGCGCCGCGAGGTTCGCCGCGTTGGCGATAGCATCGCGCTCGCCTTCGAACAGCGCGCACGCCTGCGCGATGAGCAGGTCAGCGTCGATCGGCTCCCCGTTCGGCGTCACGTCGGCCGCTGGAGCGGAAAGAGGATCACCTCGCGGATCGATTGCTGGTTGGTGAGCAGCATGACGAGGCGGTCGACGCCGATGTCGATCCCGGCGGTCGGCGGCATCCCGTACTCGAGTGCGTGCACGAAATCCCAGTCCGGTGGCGGAAGCTCCTCGTTGCCGGCGCGACGCTCGGCGATCTGCGCTTCGAAACGCGCGCGCTGATCGTCGGGATCGTTGAGTTCCGTGAACGCGTTCGACAATTCGAAGTTCGCGCCGAACAATTCATAGCGATCGACGATCTGCGGATCGTCCGGTTTCCGTTTTGCGAGCGGCGAGATCACGACGGGGTAGTCGTACACGAACGTCGGGTCGGAAAGATGCGGCTCCACGACGCGCTCGAAGATCTTGTCGAGCGCCTGCCCGTGCGTGGGGGAGGGCGGAAGCTCGAGCGACGCGAGCGCGCGCTGCGCGCCGCCCGGCTCGAGCAGCGTCGTCCGATCGAAGCCGCCGTGACGCTCGATCGCATCGAAGTACGCGACGCGTTTGAACGGCCGTGCGAACGAGATGCGCCGGTCACCGTAGGCGATCTCGGTCGAGCCCGCGACCGCATCGACCAGCTGCGCGAACAGCTCCTCATTGAACTCCATCATCTCGTGCACCGACCAGTACGCCGCGTAGAGTTCGAGCATCGTGAACTCGGGATTGTGCGTCGTATCGATGCCTTCGTTGCGGAAGATGCGGCCGATCTCGTACACGCGCTCGAGGCCGCCCACGACCAGGCGCTTGAGGTTCAGCTCGGTCGCAATCCGCAGGTCGAGGTCGAGATCGAGGGCGTTGTGGTGGGTGCGGAACGGCCGCGCGGCGGCCCCGCCTGCGACGTTGAGCATCGCCGGCGTTTCGCATTCGATGAATCCGCGTGCGTCGCAGAAGCGCCGCATCTCGGCCACGATCTTCGAGCGCGTCAAGAAGATCTTGCGGACGTGCTCGTTCATCATCAGATCGACGTAGCGTTGGCGGTAGCGCTTCTCGACGTCGACGAGGCCGTGCCATTTGTCCGGCAGGGGCGCGAGCGATTTCGACAGCGCCTCGAACGATGCGACCCGCAGCGTCAGTTCGCCCGTCTTCGACCGAAACATCGTTCCGGCCGCGCCGATCACGTCGCCGAGATCGAGCAGCTCGAACAACGCGAATCCGCCCTCGCCCAGCGCATCCTTGCGAACGTAGAGCTGCACGCGGCCACTGCGATCCCACAGGTCCGCGAACGCCGCCCCCTTGCCCATCGTGCGGACGCTCATGACGCGCCCGGCGACCGCGACCGATTCGGCCCCCGCCGGGCTCTCGGGGGTCAAGCCGGCATAGCGCGCGATCAGCTCGCTCGCATGCGCGGTGACCGCGTAGCGCGTCGCGGCGAACGGATCGGCTCCGCGACTGCGCAGCGCCTCGAGACTCGCCCGCCGCGCCGCGCGCAGCTCGGCTTCGCGGCGTCCGAGTTCGCCCTCGGCGCCCACTAAGACGCCTTTTTCGTCGCCTTTTTCTTCGTCGACCCGATGGCTTCGATCTTATAGGCCGTCACGCCGCGCGGTGTGACGACGTCGACCGACTCGCCCTTCTTCTTGCCCATGAGGGCGCTGCCGAGCGGAGACTCGTTGGAGAGCCGCTGGTTGACCGGGTCGGCCTCGGTCGATCCGACGATCGTGAACTCGTGGCCGAGCCCCGATTTGATTTCCTTCACGCGAACGGTCGCACCGAGATGGACCTCGCTCTGGTCGTATTCGGAGGCGTCGATGATGCGCGCGTTGCGGATCGTCCCCTCGAGCTTGAGGATTCGGCCCTCGACGAACGCCTGCTCTTGCTTGGCGTCCTCGTACTCCGCGTTTTCGGAGATGTCGCCGAATTCTTTGGCCTGCCGGATGCGCTCGTTGACCTCCCGGCGGTGGACGGTCTTGAGGTCGTCGAGCTCTTCCTCGAGCTTCGCAAGGCCCTCTTTGGTGAGCACCAGCTCTTTGTCGTTCACGAATATCCCTATCTGGGTCCGGACTACGAAAAGGACGTGAGGGTCGCTCACGCCGACAGGGCAGGTTCGCTTTCTGCGGCTCCGCGCACCTGCCGGCCGGACGGCATTGGGAACCGGCTCACTCCCAGGCGGGAGGGAGCCGGTTCTTCACGGATCAGCGCCGCGGGCGCCCGATCTGCTCGCTCTGTAGCAGGCGCATCTCCCGGCCGTAGCGCCAGGCCTTCGACGGGCTGGGCCGGCGGTCGAAGAAGGCGCCGTTCGAAACGAACGTTTCGCTGCCGGTAATCGTGATCGAGCCCACAATGCCGCTCTCCGTCGCGGTGTTGAACGTGAACGATCCGCTTCCGCTCGTGGGATGCAGGTTGTTGATGACCGCGCCCGTGAGCGAGCCCTCGTCCAGGAGCGTGGTCTGGTAGGGGCTGGTCGGCGTATTGGGGCTACCGTCCCCGAAGGCGTTCGGGGTCGGAGTTGCCGTGACGCCCTGCCGATAGCGCGCTTGACCCGCCGTCCCGCCCACCGGCTGCTCGAGGATCAGTTCGAAGCACCCGGCGTTCGCCGGCACGGAGTACCCGGGCTGGGGCGAGCTCTGGCTGAAGGTCTGTGTTCCATTGAAGCCCCCCCAGGTATACTCTCCGAAATACGCCGTAACCATCAGCGGTGTCGGCGTCGGCGTGGGAATCGGAGTCGGCGTCGGAATGGGCGTCGGCGTCAGGATCGGGGTCGGCGTCGCGGTTGGAGTCGGCGTCGCAATGGGCGTCGGCGAGGGCGTCGTGTACTGTTCGACGGTGTACGTTCCGCCCGCGGTCTGATTGTAGGTGTTACCGGTGACGACGCCTTGGGTCGAGATCGACAAATACGTCCCCGGGACCGCCGCCGCGGCCGCCGTGCATGACGTGTTGCCGACCGTTCCGCTCGACGTTGGCGTCGGGGTCGGCGCTGGCGTCGCCGTCGGAGTGGCGGCCGGAGTCGCGGTGCGCACGGGCGTCGGCGTCGGCGTTACGGGCGTGCCGGACGGCGGCACGGTCGGCGTGGGCGTCGCCACGGCCGAGGCGGCGGGCGTCGGCGTGGGCTGCCCGCCGGCGCGAATCGGCGCAACCGGATTGCCGTTCGTGTTCGAGCAGCCGACGGCCACGACGACGGCTAGGGCCGCACTCAGGAGAAATGCCGATTGGAAGCGCATTCTCGACCTCCGCCTAGATACGAAAAATATCGAGCCGCACGTACGCGCGCCCAGGCGGTCCCTTCACGACCGCTGAGCCGGGAACCTCGCCCATTTTCGATATCCGAATCAGGCTTTGAACCAGCCGCTCGGTTCCACGTTGAGATTGACGTTGATCTGCTTGATTTCGGTGTACGCATCGAAGCCGTACGTGCCGAGTTCGCGGCCGATGCCGGATTGTTTGTAGCCGCCCCACGGCGCTTCGTTATATGTGGGGTGATACGCATTGATCCACGTGATGCCGGCGCGCAGCTTGCGGATCACGCGGTGCGCGCGCGCGCCATCGTTCGTGAAGACGGCGCCGGCGAGACCGTACGGTGAGTCGTTCGCGAGCCGGATCGCTTCGGCTTCGTCGGCGAAGGTCTGCACGACGAGCACCGGGCCGAAGATCTCTTCGCGCACGACGCGCATCGCCGGATGCGTGTCGGTGAAGATCGTCGGCACGATGAAGTTGCCGCGCTCGCCGAGTTCACCCGCGGGCCGGCCGCCGCCGCACGCGAGCGTCGCGCCTTCCTCTTGGCCGATGCGAATGTAGTTTTCGACCCGGTCGCGCTGGCGCGCGCTGACGAGCGGCCCCATCTCCGTCTCGGGATCGAATCCATCACCCACGACAATGTTCTGCGAACGCCGCACGAGTTCGGTGACAAAGTCGCCCGCGATCTCGCGTTGCAACAGCAGGCGCGAACCGGCCGAGCAGACTTGACCCGCGTTCGCGTAGATGCCGAACAACGCGTAATCGAGCGCGGTCGCGCGATCGGCATCCGCGAAGACGATGTTGGGCGACTTGCCGCCGAGTTCGAGCGAGATCTTCTTCACGTTGCAGGCGGCCGCACGCATGATCGACTGTCCCGTCGGCACGCTACCGGTGAACGCGATCTTGTCGACGAGCATACTCTCGGCCAGTGCAGCACCGGCAACGGGGCCTGCTCCCGGCAGGACGCTGAGCACGCCGTCCGGCAAACCGGCCTCGGCCGCGAGCTTCGCAAGCCATAGCGCCGAGAGCGGCGTGTATTCGGAGGGCTTGAGGATGCAGACGTTGCCGGCCGCAAGCGCCGGCGCGAGTTTCCAGGTTGCCATCAGCAGCGGATAATTCCACGGCACGATCTGACCGCACACGCCGATCGGCTCGCGCACGGTGAAGCTCTGCGACGGTGCCGGAACTTCGAACGTCTGGCCGTGCGGTTTGGTCGCCAGGCCCGCGTAGTACCGAAAACAGTTCGCCGCGTCGGCGACGTCGTATTCGGCCTCGCGCAGCGGCTTGCCGCAGTTGAGCGTCTCGAGCGCGGTGAGATCGGCTGCGTTCGCGTCGATCGCGTCGGCAATTCGCAGCAGGACGCGCGCCCGTTCTTGCGCCGGCGTCTGCGGCCACGGGCCGTGATCGAACGCCTCACGCGCGATCGCGATCGCGCGCGCCGCATCGGCCGCGGTCGCCTCGGCGACGCGCGCGTACGACTCGCCCGCCGCCGGGTCGATCATCTCGCGCGAGCCGCCGTCGGAGGAGTCCGTAAACGTTCCGCCCATGAAGAGCGCGACGTCGCCGGATGGCGTGCGCTCGAGATGGCGCAGCGCGGCGTGACGCTGCGCGGTGGGGCGTTCGGCGTGAATCATCGGCGTGTGCTCCTTCGGGTCGGCGGGTCAGGCGGTGAGAGGGACGCGCTGGCGCGGGAACGCCGCGAGCGCCTCGGCGAGCGCCGCGAACACGACGTCCGCTTGCGCGCGCTCGATCGTCAGCGGCGGTTCGATGCGAACCGTGCGCGCGTTGATCAGCGTTCCGGCCACGAGCACGCCGCGGTCGAAGAGGTGCTTGGCGATCGCGAAGCCGGTTTCGTCGTCGGCGAACTCGAGCGCGATCAGCAAGCCTTTCCCGCGAACGTCGAGGACGACGTCGCGATGATTTCGCGCCGCGCGCTCGAGGCCGGCACGCATGTAGGCGCCCATCGTCGTCGCACGTTCGGCGAGCCGTTCCTCGATGATCACGCTGATCGTCGCGAGCGCGGCCGCGCAGGCGAGCGGGTTGCCGCCGAACGTCGTCGTGTGGAGGAACGGGTTGCCGAACAGCTTCGAGAACACCGCTTCGGTCGCGACCGTCGCGCCGATCGGCATGACGCCGCCGCCGAGCGCCTTCGCGAGGCACATGATGTCGGGCGCGACGTTCCAGTGCTCGCAGGCGAACATTGCCCCGGTGCGGCCCATCCCGGTCTGCACTTCGTCGAGGATCAGCAACGCGCCGAAGTCGTCGCACACGCGGCGAACGGCAGGCAGGTAGTCGTCGTGCGGAATGTTGACGCCGCCCTCGCCCTGAATGGGCTCGAGCAGCACCGCGCCGACGTCATCGCCGGTCATCCGGCAGGCAGCCATGATGTCTTCGAGCGCTAGAATGTCATTGAATGGCACGTGCTTGAAGCCGGGCAGCATCGCGCCGAACGGCACGCGGAACGTCGATTTTCCGCTGGCCGACAGCGAACCGAAACTCTTGCCGTGGAAGCCCTTGGTCGCCACGACGATCGTGGGCTTCTTCGGGTCGTACGTCCGCGCGAGCTTCAGCGCGGCTTCGACCGCCTCGGTGCCGCTGTTGCTGAAGAACGAGTACTTCAGATTGCCCGGCGTCAGCATCGCAAGCGTCTTGGCAAGCATCGCCCGCAACGGATCGAGCAGATCCTGGCTGTGCAGCGCTTGGCGATCGAGTTGCGCGCGAACGGCGCTCATCACTTTGGGGTGACGGTGGCCGACGTTGAAGATGCCGAAACCGCCGAGGCAATCGATATATTCGCGGCCGTTGACGTCGGTAAAGACGTTTTCGTGGTCGCTCCACTCGACGGCGGCGTCGAGCGTGCCCATCGCCGCGGCTTTGCGGTATTCGAGAAACCCGGGGTTGACGTAATCGCGAAACCCATCAACGGTCTCGCGGACGATCCATTGCGCCTGCGCGCGATCGATCGCCGGGGCGTGAATGATGTCTAGGACGTCGTTCGTATAGGCGCGGACATCATCGTGCGTTTTGCGTACAAGAATTTTGGACCTCGCTAGGCAGAGTGCGGAACGATTAGGAGCCTAGGACGCGCGCGCAACCGCGTTCGAGCGCGCCCGTGCCGCGATCGAGTTCCTCGCCGGTCACGACGATCGGAACGAGGATGCGCAGCACGTTGGATTTCGGGCCGGCGGTGAGGGTAATGACGCCTTCTTCGAATGCCGCAGCGACGACGCGTTGGGCGAGGCTCGGGGCCGGGTCTCCCGTGCGCGGCATCGTGAATTCCAGCGCGAGCATTGCGCCCAACCCGCGAATGCCGGTGATCGCGTGCGGATATTTCGCCGCGAGCGCTTCGAGCCGGGCGCGCAGGGTGCGCCCGAGCGTCCGGGAGCGGCCGAGGATGTCTTCGCGCTCGAAGATCTCGAAGACCGCGAGCGCGGCCGCGCACGCGAGCGGATTGCCGGCGTACGTTCCGCCCAGGCCGCCCGGTTCGACGGCGTCGACGATGTCGGCGCGCCCGACGACGCCCGCGAGCGGCATACCGCCCGCCACGCTCTTCGCGAACAAGATCATGTCGGGCACGACGCCGGCCTGTTCGATCGCGAACATCGTACCGGTGCGGCCGAAACCGCACTGGATTTCGTCGACGATCAGCAGAATGCCGTGGCGGTCGGCGAGCGCGCGCAAGCCGCGCAAAAACTCGAACGGCGCGGCGACGAAGCCGCCTTCGCCCTGAACGGGCTCGATGATGAACGCGGCCACGCGGTTTGGCGCGACGCGCGTTTCGAACAGCTCGTCGAGCGCAGCGAGCGCGCGAGCGGTATCGTAGCCGCGGGCAGCTTCGGGATAGGGTGCCGTGTAGATCTCCGGCACGAACGGCCCGAAATTCTGCTTGTACGGGACGACCTTGCCGTTGAGCGAGGTGGCCAGTATCGTGCGGCCGTGGAATCCGAGCGTGAAGCTGACGATCCCGGTGCGCCCCGTCGCCTGGCGCGCGATCTTGACCGCATTCTCAGTAGCTTCGGAGCCCGTCGTGACGAGCAGCGTTTTCTTCTCGAAGTCGCCCGGCGCGAGGGCGTTCATCTTTTCAGCGACGGCGACGTAGCCTTCGTACGATCCAACCTGGATCGCCGGGTGCGTGAACGCGTCGAGCTGCGCGGCGACCGCCGCGACGACCGCCGGATGCCGGTGACCGACGTTGAGCGCCCCGATGCCGCCCGCGAAATCGATGAACTCCCGGCCGTCCTCGTCCCATATTCGCGCGCCCTCGGCCCGCGCGACCGCGAGCGGGTGCGCGGTCGATATCCCTCGTGCGACGGCCCGGCGGCGACGGTCGAGGAGGTCGCTCGTTCGGGTTCGGGTCGCCTGCACGATGATTTTCTCCGACGGAAGACGGTGGTTGGACCCATTGTACCGCGGCCGTCCAGCCGCCGCCACGGCCTTTCGCCCCGCCCGCCGGGCGTGTATGCTATCTCGAAAGCCGCCGGCCGGCACGTCCGCGGGGCGGCTCCCTCGTTTTCCGGAGGCTGCAGTGATCCGGCATCTTTCGCGCATCTCGGTCGCCCTCGCCCTCGCCGTGCTCCTGGCGAGCCCCGCGTTCGCCGGCACGACCGGCGGCCTCCGCGGCCGCACGGTCGACCAAGCGACGGGCGCGGCGCTCGGCAACGTGCTCGTCACCGTGACGTCCGCATCCCAAATCACCACGACACGCTCGAACCCGAGCGGCGAGTTCGTCTTCATCTCGCTCGCGCCCGACACGTACGTCGTCTCGGCCGAATTGCCGGGTTACGATGCGGCGTCCGCAAGCGGCGTAACGGTCCAGGCCGACCAGGTCCAAAACGTCGGCACCTTCCAGCTCGCCAAAACGTTGCGCACGATCGCGAGCACGCGGGCCCGCGCGTCGGGTGGTCTGGTTCGGCCCGGAACCACGAGCGACGTGTATTCCGTCAATGCGGCAACGCAAGCGGCGGCGCGAGCCGTCGGCGGACCGGGCAGCGTCAACCAAGCGTACAGCGCCGTCGCGACGACCCCGGGCGCGAACGTCCCGCAGGGCCAGCAGGGCTGGAACCAGCTCGTCTACATCCGCGGCGGTGATTACAGCGACGTCGCAAACGAACTCGACGGCATTCCCGTCCAGCGCGCGTCCGATTTCGCGCCGATCACGACGCTCGCGAGCTTGGGGTCGCAAGAAGTGCAAACGTATACCGGCGGCACGCCGCCCTCGGCCGAGGCGTCGGGACTCTCGGGGTTCATCAATCAAGTCATCAAGACGGGCTCCTATCCCGGTTACGAAGAGGTGCGCACCGGCGTCGGTGGCCCGACGTTCTACCATCAGCTGAGCTTCGAGGCCAGCGGCGCGACGAGCAACCGCAACTTCAGCTACTACATCGCGCTCGGCGGCGAGAACGAAGACTACCGCTACTCGGACCAGTTCAACGGCGCGAGCAATCCGCTCTTCTTCTATCCGCTGCAAATCCCGAGCAACAACGGGTCGGTCTACGATGGGAGCGGTCCCGCGCTCTTCTCGCCCGGTCAGAACTATGCGATCGCGAATACGACCGAACGCGACAGCATCGGGAATTTCCACTTCGCGATCCCGCACAAGGGCGGCCAGTTGAAAGACGACGTACAGCTGCTGTTCGTCAACAGCGACGTGCAGTCGCAGTTCTACAGCTCCCTGACCGACCTCGGGGGGCTTGCCTACGTCGCCGGTGCTTACGGCCCGCCGACGTACACCGACGAGTACGTCTACAAGGGACGGCTGTATACAATGCCCGATCCTTCCCAGATCGGCATCGCCGTATCACCGTCGAGCGAAACGCATACGCCGTTCAGCGGCGCGCTCGGCCCAAACCAGCGTGACGGAGACGACCACCAGGCTTCGATCTTCAAGCTCCAATACCAGAAGAACTTCAGCTCGAGTTCGTACCTGCGATTGTTCGGCTACTCGGAATACAACACATGGTTCATCAACGGGCCGGTCAGCGCGGTCACCGCATTCGGCGGCGAAATTCAAGACTACGAAGTTCACGGCAACGACTACGGCGTCACGGCGAATTACGCCAATCAACTCAGCGACAAGCACCTGTTGACCGGTACCGCGTCGTATCTGACGCAGAAACTCGAGACCTACAGCGGCAACACGTTCTCGGGTGCCATCACATCGAACCTCGTCGACGGCGCCGGCAATTGCTACAGCCCGTCGACCGGTCTGTTCGCGAGCTGCTACGCGCCGATCTACAACGGCGACGGTACGATCAATCCGTCGGGCGGGCTGAATTCGTACGGCAACTTCGGAGCGGTAGCCCCCGGTTTTCCGGGCCAATCCCTCACCCAACCGGTGACGGCGCCCGCCGGCACGCCCGCCCTCACGAACGGTGCTCACTGGGTCGTCACCAACAACGGGCAGTTCGCGCAGATCGACGAGATCACGCCGTTCTACAGCGCCGCGTCGCTGTCGGACCAGTGGCATCCGAACGACCGGGTGACGGTGAACGCCGGGTTGCGCGCCGAGAACTTCACCTATCGGCTGGACGACACGGTGACCGGTTATCCGGCGCGCCAGTTCTGGTTCAACGCGTACAACCGCGAGTTTTCGTTCGGCTCGAGCGCGACGTCGGTCGCGCAATGCACGGACACGGCGGGCGACATCGGGGTGGATCCGGCAACGGGTGCTTCGCTGTGCACGCCCGGCACGAACTCGAATCTCGTCAACGCGAGCCCGCGCACGGTCAGCTTCACCGCATTCGAGCCGCGGTTCTCGTTCACGTATACGGTGAACCGGGATACGGTGCTGCGCGGATCGTACGGCCGCTATGCGGCGCCCGCGCCGACCTCGTATCAGCAGTACGACGTCGTGCAGCAAGACCTCCCGACGTTCATCGGACAGTTCTTGCCCTACGGTTTCAGCACGCCGTTTCACCCGTCGCGGCCGTCGTATTCCAACAACTACGATCTGTCGCTCGAGAAGCATCTGCCGGGGACCGACGTCTCACTCAAGCTCACGCCGTTCTACCGCTCGACCCAAGATCAGCTCGCGAACATTCCGATCGGCACGCAGGGCGTGCTCGACGGCCTCAACGTCGGCCGCCAGCGCAACTACGGCGTCGAGTTCCAACTGCGCAAAGGCGAGTTCGACCGCAACGGCTTCGCCGGTCTGCTGAGCTACACGTTCACGCGCAGCCGGGTGACCTACGGCAATTTCGGCGCCGGCGGCCGCAACGAGATCGACAACCTCAACGACTACATCCGCAACTACAACGCCTATACGTCGGCCTGCGCGACCTCTCCAACTGCGAAGGCGTGCGGAACGACGTCGACCGGCGCGCCCGCGGCGGCGTGCTACGTTCCGGCGACGGCCACGTCACCCACGCTTCCGGACCCCTCGTGCGCGGCGGGCGACGTCGCCAATCCGTACTTCAACGCGCCGCTCCAACCGTTGTTCGACCGCAACGGCGAGTACACGCCCTACGACATCCTCCCGTCGCCGTTCCAGGGGGCGAACGGCTACGAAACGCCGCACGTCGCGACGCTCGTGCTCAACTACAAGCGCAACAAGTTCTCGGTGACCCCGAGCTTGACGTTCAGCTCGGGCGCCTTCTACGGATCGCCGCTCGTCTATCCGGGCTACGATCCGCTCAGCTGCACCGGCGTGACGAGCGGAACGACGGCCGACACGACGACCTGCTCGAGCTTCCTGTTCATTCCCGACAAGTACAGCGGGAAGTTCGACGGCTTCGGCGCGTTTCGCGAGCCGACGCGATTGACGACGAACCTTCAGTTCGGTTATCAGGCGAGTCACGCCGTCAATTTCACGCTCGTGATGACCGGCATCACCGACACCTGTTACCAGCGGCACGAACCGTGGGACAGCACGTCGACATGCGTCTACGCGCAGCTCGCCTCGAACTTGCTCGCGCCGGCCGGAAACTTCGTGCCGAATCCGCCGGTCCAGCTGAAGTACCCGTACGGGAGCTGGTA
>Ga0073928_10003629_pt1 | contig 24014 bp, 18 predicted proteins | sample PaiPotPPA55metaG_FD_76969 | JGI IMG/M metagenome (GOLD analysis project Ga0073928, IMG submission 76969) | Iron sulfur acid spring bacterial and archeal communities from Banff, Canada, to study Microbial Dark Matter (Phase II) - Paint Pots PPA... ...
ATCTCCGCTTCGGGGATGAAGTTCCCCGACGCGGTGGAAGGCGAGCTCGAAGAACATGTCTTTTCGTCGAACGGACCCGTCGCGCGGGGCGGCACGGTGATGGTCGACGCGGAAAAGAAAATGCACGACGATTACCTGGCGGGATTGCGCGGAGCTGTGCCCGCCGAGGCGAATCTGGCGGGATTAAAGGTGGTGCTCGACTGCGGGAACGGTGCGGCGAGCGAGCTTGCCCCACAGCTTTTCCGGTCGCTGGGCGCGGACGTGAAGGCTATCCACGACACTCCCAACGGGAGGAACATCAACGCGGGCTGCGGTTCACTGCATCCCGAGCAAATGCGAAAACTCGTTGTAGGGACCGGAGCGGCATTGGGAGTGGCGTTTGACGGCGACGCCGATCGCGCGATTTTTGCGACTGGATCGGGAAAACTGGTGAATGGAGATGGGGTGCTGCTCGTTGCCGGGCGATATTTGAAATCGGCGGGCAAATTGAAGGGCGATGTGATCGTTGGAACCACCATGGCAAATCTGGGGCTCGAGCACGCACTCGCCAAGTCGGGACTGAAACTTGCGCGCACCACGGTGGGCGACAGATACGTTCTCGAAGAGATGCAACGCATCGGCGCGAACCTCGGAGGCGAACAATCCGGGCACATTCTGTTTCTCGATGACGCCACCACCGGCGATGGAATGCTAACGGCCGTGAAGATTGCGTCTGTAATTTCGATTATGGGGCCGCTCGATGAGGTCGTCGCGGACTTGAAGGTGTTCCCTCAGAAGATCGTCAACGTGCGGGTGCGGCAGAAGCCACCGCTGAGCTTGCTGCCGGACGTCTCGCGCCTGCTGGCGGATGCCGAACATGCGCTGGGCAACTCTGGGCGCGTAGTGCTGCGGTACTCGGGAACCGAGCCGCTCGCGCGCGTGATGGTCGAAGCGGAGCGCGAAGAAGACGTCGAGCGCTGGACCGATTCACTTGCTGAGGCGCTGAAAGCCTCGATCGGCGCGTAGCAAGCGGTCTCATCTGCGTTAAATCCGACTACACACTGGGCGCTGAGACGAGTGCCCAACCGCCCGGCAAAACTCGCCCGTACCTACCAAACGCCGTAACGCGCTTTCATAATGTGGATGCACTCGCAAACTTTGAGAAGCTTGGTACAGACCTTTGTTGGCTAAGTCTCGCGGCTCCAATCGCCTGGAGCAGCTATTGAAAAGTTAGCGGGCTGGCAGCGCGCGTGCATTCTAAAGCAGCGGCTGTCTCTTCATCCCGGGGTGGGCCGGTTTCGCCGCGCCGAAACCGGAATTCTGGGAGTAGAGCGAATGGGGGGTCCGATTGGGCCCCCTCTTTTTTTGCCTGCGCGTTGCCTAGTCGTCCGCGGGCCAGATAGGCGTAGCGCAATCGTCACAAGCGATTCCTGCGTGCTCCACCCACGTAAAGATTTCGTCGATCGTTGGAAATTCGTGCGTGCGCAAAATCCACTGCGCGAAGAGTTCACCGTAACGGTCGGCCACGAACACGCCGCGGCGCTCGAGTCCGCGCGAGGAAATCGCATCATCACCCAGAAACGCGCGGACGCCTCGGCCAGGCACGTCGGAACCGGCGATAATTTCGGCGGGATGCGCGTCGGAGAATCCGGGCGCGGGCGGATCGAGAAAAACGGCAAGCACCACCGCTTCGCTCGCCCGTAGACGAGGGGCTTGCGTTGCAAGACGCCGCAGAAAATCCTCACACGGAGCGCAGCCCGCATCGAGAAACGCAATCACGAGATTTTTCCTCTGCTTGAAATCCCACGCGTGCACGTTGCGTCCATCAGGCGCATGCAGAGTGAGCGGCGGAACGAGTTGCCGCGTGCGCAGCATAAAACCTCGCAGAAAATGAACTCCATCATAGCATCGGCCGGAGCCACGTTGACTTCGACGGCAAGCTCTCCGACGCGGCACTTTGCCGAGTATGTTCGCTGTGGTGTAATTTACCGAGCCGTAACGCACCCTCTCAAAAATGGGATCTGACGCATCATTGCTGATCTTGCTGGTAGTCCTCATTCTGATCGCAGTTCCGATTTTTGCGATTGCCGCATACGTCCGTGTCAGCAAACTCGAGAAATTGCTGGGACAAGCTCCGCAGCAGATTAGCCGCATTTACGCACTCGAGCAGGCCACAGCAGACCTCGCGCGGCTGCCGGAACTCGATCGTCGCCTTACAGTGATCGATCAGAAGATCGACAAGCTACTGGCCGGCGCGGCTTCCACCGCTCCGCCAGCAATTCCCGCTCCGGTACCTATCGCGTCACCGATAGCGAGTCCCGCACCGATTCCGCCGCACGAAGCGCAGCCAACTCCACCTGCGCACCCGGCCGTTACGGCAGCACCGCCGCCATCGATGCCACCGATCGCGCCGGCCGTGGCAACTCCGCCTCCATCGAAGCCAGCACCGTCGGCTTCTGCTCCCGCGTTCCAAGTAACTGCGGCACATGTTGCAACGGTCCGATCCTCAATATCGACTCCATTGGCTTCGAAATCGGTTTCGCGAAGCGGAAACGAAATGGAGGAACTTATCGCGGGGCACTGGCTGAACTACGTGGGAATCCTCGCAATGGCCATTGCCATCGCATTCTTTCTGAAGTACGCGTTTGACAACAATTGGATCGGCCCAAGCGGACGCGTGGCGATCGGGGTGCTTATCGGCACTGCGATGTTTCCGCTCAGTCACTGGCAGCTAAAGCGCGGCTATACGTATTTCTCCGAAGGTATTGCCGGCCTCGGAGCTGCGGTGCTGTATCTATCGGTGTGGGCGGGCTGGCACTACTACCAGCTATTTCAGCAAAATACCGCGTTCGTTTTGATGATTCTGATCACAGCTGCCATGTCCGCCGTGGCTCTAACTAGGGATTCCGAACGTATCGCTCTATTGGCGCTGGTAGGCGGAGCGCTGACCCCGATTCTTGTGAGCACAGGCCGCAACGAGGAAATGGCCCTCTTCACTTACATCGCCATACTCGGCTTGGGCATGCTGGGTATCGCATTCCAGCGCAAATGGACATCGCTTCCCCGGGTGCAGTTCATCGCGACGCTGCTTTATTTCTGGGGTTGGTACGACAAATTCTATTCGCCGCTCGCTCTCGGCGAGACGCTTTTCTTCGCTACCGTCTTTTTCGCCCTTTTCACGGCGCTCCCTCTGGTGCGAGGCATTCAGGGAGAAGAGTTCGCGCAGGCGGAGAATGCCATCGTTCTCTTGAACGCGTCGCAATATCTGATCGCACTGCGCTTGATGCTCTGGCCCGGCCATCGCTGGAATCTCACCTTCGCTTTACTGGCCCTCGCGGTGGCGCACTTTGCCGCGGCTCAGCTAGTGGCGCGAAGGCCCACCGGTACGGCGCGCGTGGCAAAGATGGTCTACACGGGATTGGCGGTTGCCTTCTTGACGCTCGCGGTGCCCAGCGCATTCGACGACGAATGGATGACGATTGCGTGGGCCGTCGAAGGAGCGTTTTTGGTTTGGAACGGCTTGCGCGTGCGCGCGAGGGCCCTCCGCGGCCTCGGATTTGCGCTGTTCGTGATTGTCGCGGTCCGTTTGATGACAATGCCGATTCATGCGGACCCCGTGTTTCTGTTCAACGCGCGCTTTCTAACGCAGGCCTTGTGCGCAGCGGCATTTCTGGCGGCGTTTGTATTCGCGCAGCGATCCGACGAGGAGCTGAGCTCCCCCGAAACGAGCGGCTATTATCTGCTCGCGATCGCCGCCAACTTCCTGTTCCTTGTGGGCGTGTCGCTCGAAGTGTGGGATCTGTACGGCCGCACTTCTCTCGCGATGGACCGCGCTCTAGCGCAGCAGCTTGCACTCTCGGTTCTGTGGGTGATCTGTGCGCTCGCGCTAATGCTGGGCGGAGTGAAGTGGAAGTCAGCGGCATTGCGATGGCAAGCGCTGGTCCTGCTCGGCGTGGCCATTGCTAAAGTGTTCTTCTTCGACCTTTCGTTTCTCACCCGGTTCTACCGCATCGTCTCGTTCTTCGTGCTCGGGCTTGTGCTTTTGCTCGTGTCGTTCTTCTATCAGCGTCGCTCGACAGCAGGTGCCGGCGATAAGAGCGCGTAGAGGGCCGAGGGGCTTTGCTGCAAGTTCACGCAAATAAAAAAAGGACGGCCGCCTTCGCGACCGCCCTTTTCAATTTCTACTTAATTCCTTCGCGTTGCCGTGGTTTCTAGCTGCAGCCGGAGGTGCTGCCGCAGTTAGCGCATTTGTAGCAGCTACCGTTGGGAGTCATCAGCATGCCGCACTCGGAGCACGACGGCGCTCCGTCAAACGCAGCGCGCGAGCGAGTGGAGGCTTCGGGATCCGCCGGCCGAAATGTCGCGGGGGGCATTGTTGCAGCGGGAGCCGCGGACTTTGCATCTGCAGCGACTAGCGACACCGGCATCGTGTCCACTTCGCCCGGCGCACCATCGCTGTCGAGATAGTCGGACGAAATGAATTTCGCACCCAGCCATCGCCCTATGTAATCCACGATCGACTTGGCGTAGCGAATATTGGGATTGCCCGTGTAGCCCGAGGGTTCGAAGCGCGAGTTCACGAACTTGTCGACCAGTTCGCGCAGCGGGACGCCATATTGCAGCGCCACCGAAACGGAAAGCGCGAAGGCGTCCATGATGCCCGAGAGCGTGGAGCCTTCTTTCGCCATCCGGATAAACATCTCCCCGGGCGCGCCGTCGTCATATTTACCGACGGTGATGTAGCCTTCGTGACCACCGATCGAGAACTTGTGCGTGATGGAATTGCGCTCGCTCGGCAGTTTGTGGCGACGCGCGCGGTCAAAAAGTTCCTGCTGCGCCGCGAGCGATTCCACCGTTGCAGGCGCCGCTTCGCCGCTGGCCGCCGCTGGTTTCTCGGCGTCCTTCCTTCCAGCTGCTGCGGAAAGGGGCTGCGAGCCCTTCGAATTGTCACGGTAAATGGCCACTGCCTTGATTCCGAGCTTCCAGGATTCAGTATAGGCCTGAGCAATGTCCTCGACTGTCGATTCCTCGGGCATGTTGATCGTCTTGCTGATCGCGCCGGAGAGGAATGGCTGCGCCGCGGCCATCATGTACAGATGCCCTCGCCAGGCGATCGAGCGGCCGCCGCCCATTGGTGCCAGGGAGCAGTCAAAAATCGGAAGATGCTCGGGTTTGAGTCCCGGCGCGCCTTCGATTTTTCCGTTTGCGTCGATGTAGTCGACGATCTGCGCCACATTCTCCGGTGAATAGTTGAGGCGCATCAGCGCGCCCGGAACCGTGTTGTTCACGATCTTGATGACGCCGCCGCCCACAAGCCTTTTCTGCTTCACAAGCGCGAGATCGGGCTCTATGCCGGTGGTGTCGCAATCCATCATGAAGCCGATCGTGCCGGTGGGTGCGAGGACGGACACCTGCGAGTTCTTGAAGCCGAACTTTTCGCCGGATTCAAGCGCGTAGTCCCACGATTCCTGCGCCGCTCGAAGAAGAGAGGGCTGGACGTTCTCCTCTTTGAGAGGCCGCAGTGAATCGCGGTGCATGCGGATTACGTCGATCATGGCGTCGCGGTTGCGCATATAGCCGCCGAAGGGACCCATGCGCTCTGCGATGCGTGAAGATTGCGCGTAGGATTCGCCGGTCATCAGCGCGGTGATGGCGCCGCAAAAATCGCGGCCACCTTCCGAGTCGTACGGGAGCGCCAACGACATCAGAAGCGCTCCGAGATTCGCATAGCCGATGCCCAGCGGACGATAATCGTGCGAATTGCGCGCGATTCTTTCCGAGGGGTAGCTGGCGTTATCCACCAGAATTTCCTGCGCCGTGATCGTGATGTCCACAGCATGCTGGAATCCTTCGGTATCGAACTGGCCATTGGAACCCAGGAACTTCAGCAGGTTCAGTGACGCAAGATTGCATGCCGTATCATCGAGGAACATGTATTCCGAGCAAGGGTTCGACGCGTTGATGCGGTCGGTGGCCTTGCACGTGTGCCAGCGGTTGACTGTGGTGTCGTACTGCATGCCGGGGTCGCCGCACTGCCACGCGGACTCGGCCATCATGTTCAGCAGATCGCGCGCCCGAATCTTGTCGACAGGCTTGCCGTCGTTGACGTTGCGGGTCCACCAGTCGCGATCTTCCTCGACGGCGCGCATGAAATCATCGGTTACGCGCACCGAGTGGTTCGCGTTTTGGAAAAATACCGAGGAATACGCTTCGCCGTCGATCGCAGGGTCATAACCCTGTTCGATCAGGACGTGCGCTTTTTCCTCTTCCTTCATCTTGCACTCGATGAATTCAACGATGTCCGGGTGGTCGACGTTTAGGATCACCATCTTCGCGGCGCGGCGCGTCTTGCCGCCGCTCTTGATCACGCCGGCGAAAGCGTCGAACCCCTTCATGAAGCTCACCGGGCCTGAAGCGATTCCCCCGCCCGAAAGCGATTCGTGGCTCCCGCGCAACGAAGAGAAGTTCGTGCCAGTTCCGGAGCCCCACTTGAAGAGCATTCCTTCGGTCTTCGCCAGGTTCATGATCGAGTCCATGTTGTCCTGGACGGAGTTGATGAAGCATGCGGAGCACTGCGGCTTGGCTTGGACGCCAACGTTGAACCACACCGGCGAGTTGAATGCCATTTTTTGCTCGACGAGGAGGTGGGCCAGCTCGTCGCGGAAGGCTGCCTTCGATTCAGGTGTGGAGAAATAGCCGCCCTCTTCTCCCCAGCGGACAATTGTGTTCACCACGCGGCCAATCAGTTGCCGCACCGAGCCTTCTCGCTCAGGAGAGTTGGGCTTCCCGTGAAAATATTTTGAGGTTACGATGTTTGTAGCGGTCTGCGACCACGTCTTCGGTACTTCCACATTTTCCTGCCGGAAAATGACCTGCCCTTTATCATTCCCGATCAGCGCAGTGCGGCGATCCCATTCGACTGCGTCATAAGGGGACACTCTGCCGTCGGTGAAGCGGCGCTGAAAATCCAAGCCGGTTGCACGGCGTACTTTTTGTTCCGTTCCCATGCTTTGTGACAACGACGTCCTCGTTTCTGCCATTTCTCTGCCTCCGCGCCGGCAGTACTGCCGTCGAAATGTTGACCGAGCGGCTACGCGGGGAGGTATCTCTATTCTACTCCCAACGCGAGGGCCCGGTAGCCCTTTGTGTGTACCGAAGAAGAACTCTAAACTTGATCGTCACCAGGCTGCGTAACAGGCGCCACACCACTGAAATCGTAGCGTCACAACCGAAAAACGGGAAAAGCCCAGCTAAGCCGCGACAAAACTCGCGGTGGGAAGTGGGGGAATCCCGTCTGAGTTTTCGGTTAAACCCGGTCTCTTTGTTGCGCTGATCGGTCGCCCAAGCAGAAACCTTGACCGAACATTTTCCTCCGAGTCTGGGTGCGAAGTATCGGAGGTTGTGGAAAACTTGTCAAGAAAAATTCACGCTGCGACCACAAAATCTTCCGCTCGAAGTGTCCAAAGCGTCTATCAGTAGTGGTGCGTGCGCCAGCGCACACAATCCGGTCAACTTCCACAGGGTTTACACGAACGACACGCCGGAACGAGACATGCGGCGCTGCTCCGTCGAAAAATCTAAGATATAAACAGCAAGGACATGACGACACCGGCGATCGAGATCGAAGGACTGACGAAAGATTACGCCACCGGATTCTGGCGCAAGCGCATGCGCCGATCTCTGGACAACCTCACGCTGCAAGTTGAGGAAGGAGAAGTATTTGGATTCCTCGGACCAAACGGCGCCGGTAAGACGACCACGATCAAGCTGCTGATGGGTCTGATTTTTCCCACCGCGGGAACGGCGCGCGTCCGCGGACAATCGATCCACGATGTCCGCATGCACCGCGAAATCGGTTTTCTGCCGGAGCAGCCGTATTTCTACGACTATCTGACGGCGCGCGAATTGCTCGACTACTACGCGCGGTTTTTTGGCTACAGCGCAGGCGAGCGGCGCGAACGCGTACATCGCTTTCTGGAGCGCGTGGGCCTTGCTTCCGCCGGCGACACGCAGCTTCGGAAATTTTCCAAAGGAATGCTCCAGCGCGCCGGAATCGCACAAGCAATCCTTCACGACCCGCGGGTTATTTTTCTCGACGAGCCGATGTCCGGGCTGGACCCGGTGGGACGGCGCGAAGTGCGCGACATCATCCTTGAACTAAAGCAGCAAGGCCGCACCGTATTTTTCTCGACGCATATTCTTTCCGACGCGGAAATGCTCTGCGATCGCGTCGCGGTTCTCGTCGGCGGTAAATTGCGAGGCGTGGGCGCGCCCGGAGATATCGTGTCCATGGAAATACAGGGTATGGAAATTCTTTTCGAAGCAAGCCATGCGGAGGCTCTGCCGCGCGGTTTTGCCGGTCGAGCCACCCAGATCGGCGGCCGATTCCGAATCGAGGTGCCCGAGGCGGAGCTTTACGATTCACTCGACCAATTGCGCGGCTGGGGAGCTCGAATTCTGTCGGTTACGCCGATTCGCCCGACGCTCGAAGATTATTTCTTCGGACTGGTGGATCGCGGAAAAGCGGATCGCCTTCCGGAGGAGGTCACTGCCCGATGAGTTCCATGGCCAGCCCCGCGGCGAGAAGCGCCATACGGCCCCCCATGGCGGGCGCCATTCCGGGAGTGGTCGCGGTGAACACATTTCGCGAGGCCGTCCGCGACCGTATTCTCTACAACCTGATTTTTTTCGCGCTAGTGATGATGGGCGCCGCGATTCTCGTGGGCCAGATTTCTATCGGAATCGAGCGGCTGGTAATCGTCAATCTCGGCTTATCGGCCATTTCAATTTTCGGATTGATCATGGCGATTTTTATCGGCGTGAGCCTTGTGTCCAAGGAAATCGAGAAGCGCACTCTTTACAGCCTGCTGGCGAAGCCTGTCCGGCGTTGGGAGTTTCTCGTGGGAAGGTACGCAGGCCTGCTGCTGACTCTGGTTGTAAATACTTCGCTGATGACGATGGGACTCGCCGGCGCGCTGCTCTATGTTAGCCGCCACTTCGAACGCGGAGATGCATCCATACTTTTGGCCGTCTATTTTATTCTGCTGCAATTAGCCCTGGTGACGGCGCTCGCGCTCTTTTTCTCCTGCTTTTCGACGCCCGTTCTTTCGACGCTGTACACCATCGGAATCTACGTCGCTGGCATCTTCGCGAATGATATCCACGCCATCGGCCAGTTCACCAGGAATCCCGCGATGGAAGCGGTGACCCGCGTTGTTTATTACCTGCTGCCGAATTTCCACAATTTCAACATCATCGCCGCGGCTTCCCACGGAGAGGCGGTTCCGTTTTCGCTGATCTGGCAGAACACCGTTTACGCCGCGCTTTACGTCGCGGTTGTTCTGATCGCCGCAGCGGCGGTCTTTTCAAGGCGCAATTTGAAATGAGCGCAGCCAGCCAAGTTGGGCGAAATTGGGGTGCTGTCGCCGCCGTGCCGGTTCTGCTTGCGGCCATTGCCATGCTGCAGGTCCGAATCGACATGCAAACGCGCTCGGCGGCGCAACAGAAGGAAGAGCTGGTCCTCAGTTCCGGACCCATGCTCCAGAAGATGAGCCTCGGGTACGACTCGCTCCTCGCAGACATCTATTGGACGCGCGCCGTGCAATATTACGGCGGGAAGCTTCGCGACATGTCGCGCGACTACAGTTTGTTGCCCGGACTTCTCGACATCACCACCACGCTCGATCCTCATCTTCTCGTAGCCTATCGTTTCGGCGCGATTTTTCTTTCGGAGCCTCCTCCGGGCGGCGCCGGACGCGTGGATTTGGCGATTAAGTTAGAGGAGCGCGGTATCAAGGCGAACCCGGACGCTTGGGACCTCGATGCCAATCGCGGCTTTCTCTACTACTGGCACTTGAAAGATTATGCGAAGGCTTCGGCGGCGTACCTGGACGCTGCCAGGAATCCGAAGGCGCCGCAGATGATGAGGATGATGGCCGCTCGCATTACCGAAAAAGGCGGGGATCTCGATACGTCTATGGCGATTTGGGCGCAGTATTTTACGTCGTCGAAGGACCCTCGTGTGTTGAAGACGGCCCGCGATCACATCGAAGGCCTGCAGGCGTTGAAAGATGAACGCGCCATTGACGCTCTCTCCCAGCGGTATTACGCGAGCTTCGGAAAGTATCCAACCTCGACGAAGGAATTGCGCGATGCGGGGATGCTCAACGGCATACCTCTGGATCCAACTGGAATTCCCTACATCATCGAGCCCGGCGGGAAATCGCGGCTCGACCCCAGCAGCACCGTGATCGTCGAAATCCCGCCCAAACTTCCAAACGAGAAGTAATCGTTCGATGTTTAAAATTCCGCAGGTTGACGATTCCTTGTAGACAATCACTCGTATCGCAGGGCTTCCACGGGATTCAGCCGCGCGGCTTTGGTCGCCGGCCACACGCCGAAAATCAGCCCGATGCTCACCGATACTGAGAAGCCCACGATTACAGCCCACAGCGGGACGACCGCTTTCATCTGCGTGACATGCGGTACCAGCCACACCAGCGCGCTACCCACCAGAATTCCGATTAACCCGCCCGCGCCGGTGAGTGTCATGGCTTCGAAAAGGAACTGCCAGGTGATATCCCCGCGCCGGGCGCCGATTGCTTTGCGTACGCCGATTTCGCGTGTCCGTTCCGTGACGGACACCAGCATGATGTTCATCACGCCCATGCCGCCGATCAACAGCCCGATCGAGCTCAGTACCACAATCGCCAGCACGACGCCGTAAATGATGTCGTCGAACTGCTTCACGGCTTCCACGTTGCTCTGAATCGAGAAATCGTCCGGCTTCTCGTACGGAACGTTGCGGCGGCGCCTCAGGGTTTCGCGAATCTGGTCCATGGCTGGATAAAGCTTTCCCGGGTAAGCCAGCATCCGCATGCCGATTTCGTAACTGCCCGGATAGAGTTTGAAAAACGTGTAAAAGGGAATGATCGCACGGCGGTCTTCGTCGCTGGTGCCGAAACCGCCGTTCTGTTTCTGGAGCACTCCTACAACCAGAAACTTCGAGCCGTCGACGATTACTTCTTTCCCGAGCGAGTCGTCGATGTTCGTAAAAAGAGCTTGGGCTGTGTTCTCCCCGAGGACTACGACGTTTTCGCGATGGTCGTTTTCGATGTCGGTGAAGAACCGTCCGGCCTTCATGGTGGCGTTGGAATAAACCTCCAGATAGGCCGGGAATGTCCCGCGGAACTCCGCGCCCTGCACTTCGTTATTCTTATACCGGACGTTGTGGGCAAGCTCCCATTGAAACACCGATATCGCAAGCTGTTTGACGGCGGGGCTCATCCGCAGAATCGCTAAGCCGTCTTCGAGCGTTAGCGGTTTGCGCAGCCGCTCGTCCTTCGGACGCCGGCCGACGTGAGGGCCTTGCTCGAAGCGCGAGATGAACGCCGTGTCCGCGCCTTCGGCCATGATTTCGTCCTGAATGGTCCCGCGAAATCCTTCAATCAGTCCGACCACAAGGATGATCAGCGCTACTCCAATCAACACGCCCAGGATTGCAAGAAAGCTGCGCAGCTTATGCGTGCGGATGGTGTCGAACGCCAGGCCAAGATTTTCGCGGTAATCCTGTTTCACTATGATGGTTAGTTCTCCGCTCGCAAAGCCTCGATGGGATCGAGGCGCGCCGCGCGCATGGCCGGATAAATGCCAAAGAACAGCCCAACGGCGGTCGAAAGCAGCAAAGCCACCGCGATTGCGAAGATGGGTGTCGAAATCGGAATCGGCGTAAGCGCGCGAACCAGCTGCGCGATCGCTACCGCAATGGCCACTCCCGCCGCCCCGCCGGACGCGGCCAGTAGCGCGGATTCCGTCAGAAATTGCAGCACGATATGGCGGCGCCGTGCGCCCAGAGACTTCCGCAGACCGATTTCCCGCGTCCGCTCGGTGACGCTCGCCAGCATGATGTTCATAATCACGATCCCGCCGACCACGAGAAATACGGAAGTCACCCAGATGGCAATCCCGAACGCATTTCCGGTAATCCGGTTCCACAAACCTGTGATCGACGTCGGCTCGATGATCGCGAAATTGTCGTCCGTCTGATAGGGGACGTGGCGGCGCGAGCGCAGAATCACGCGTGATTCGTCTTCCGCCGCGGACATGAATTCCGGGCTGCGCGCCTGAACGAACATCGTCACGGAATCAAGCGGTGCCAGCCATTGCTTTCGGTAGGTTCCCAGCGGAATCATCACAAAATTATCCTGCGACTGTCCAAACACGGTTCCTTTCGGTTTGGCCACGCCAACAATCAGATATTGCGATTGCCCGGCTCGAATTTCTTTCCCCAGCGAATCTTCCCCGGGGAAAAATTTGTCAGCCACATCTTTTCCCACCACGCAGACGCTCGAGCGATGCTCTTCATCGGCTTGCGTCAGCAACCGCCCGTTCATGGCGTCTATATCGCGAATCTCGGTAAACGCGGGTGATGCCCCGATGATCGCGACGTCTTCGCTCAGAATGTTGCCGGAGCGCACATCCGCGATCGTGTCTTGCTCGCCTGCCACTTGTTCTGCGAGCTTCATCCCGTCACGCACCGCTTCAAAATCCGCAATATTGAGCGGCGGACGCTTCCGCGCCTCGTTCCACTCCTTGAAATTCGTCGTGATTCCGATGCGGTCGATCACGAAGGCATTCGCGCCGAGATTGGCGATTTTGTCCGCCACATATACGTTCAACCCGTTGAGCACCGACATCACGGCAACCAGCGTCGCCACAGCCAGGATCACGCCTAGCAAAGTAAGAAACGTGCGCAGTTTGTGCGCGCGCAGGGTATCGAGCGCAATCCAGAGTGTCTCCTGGAGAGCGACGCTCGTCTGCCGAAACTCCGACGCCAGGTGAGGGGTGGGTTTCACTGTCTCCATAATAGACGGCTGAAGAGCCGAAAATGTTCACAAAATTCTCATGGAAATGGGTTTACCGGGCGGCCCAAGTCTGCAGGGCTGGCGGCCAACTCCTCAAAACGAGTTACAATAGGACTTGCAACTGCTGCCCAGCACGGAGAATCCCACCCAGGGAAGCTCACATGCGCCTCAACCGCTTTGCCATTCCTCTGCTTGTCGCATCCCTGGCCCCGGCCACGCTGGCGATCCGGTCTGCGTGCAACGCCGGTACGGCGACTCGCTCGGGCGGGTATGAACGCTTCCAAAACGGAACGCGCGCAGCCGCCCAGGCTCCCTCCGACGCCGAAATTCGCGACCGGTCCGCCAAGCTCATCCAGAACCAGCACCACGATGACGAAGCGCTCGAGCAATACGAGCGCATCGAGCATGAATTTGATCGCACCAGCGGCATGAACCCGCGCCTCCTAGGCGAAAAGATGTTTCGCGTGGTCCCCAACGGCTTCGGCACCTTCAAGTTGCCTTTGAAGACGGACGGCACCCCGCTCGATGCCGTCGAATACCGCCGCCAGTTGCTCGCGTGGAAAGAATCGCTCGAACTTACCGCCCATCCCGATGATTGGAAGTACAAATCCGTTGATGCGAAATGGCAAAAAAAGAAGCACGAGCGCGCGGAGCTTGTCGACGCCATTCGTGACGCCTTCCTCATAAAATGGGTTGCACAGGAAACGCGCGACGGACGCTTGTGCGACGTCGTCGAACTCGAGCCGAATCCCGGCTTTCATCCGCGCTCGCTACTTCAGGAAGCCCTCGCACGCGTCACCGTGAAACTTTGGATCGATCGCGACACCAATCAACTCGCGCGCGGCGAAGCGCACGTCACCCGCGATATTTCCGTCGGCGGAGGCATTTTCGGCAAGCTGTATCGCGGCGGCGTGTTCTCGCTCGAACAGTCGGAAGTCGCGCCCGGCGTCTGGCTGCCCGCGCGTTATCAATACGACTTCTCGGGCCGTAAATTCCTGTTCACCTTCGAGCAACACCAGTACTTTGAAGCTAGCAGGTATCGCCGCCTCGGCCCTCCCAAACAGGCTTTAGAAGTCGTCCAGAACGAGCTTGCCGGCGGCAAAACGTTCAATGGCGATCCGTAACTTTCACTAAACCAGACCTGTTATTCTGAGCCATCCATCAAGATCGGCGAACAAGATGGGCGAAGAATCTCAGCGTCCGCGCGCAAGCTCATCACCGCGCCGCTGCCGCAACTTCCTTCTCAATCGGCGCGCCCACCAAATTCCCCCACTCAGTCCACGACCCGTCGTAATTCTTCACGTTGTTGTACCCGAGCAAATACTTCAGCACGAACCACGTATGCGAGCTCCTCTCTCCGATGCGGCAATAAGCAATCACATCGCTTCCGCCCGTCACGCCCTTGCCTTCGTAAAGTTGCTTTAAAGCATCGGCGGACTTAAACGTGCCGTCTTCGTTTGCAGCCTGCGCCCACGGGACGTTGGCCGCGCCGGGAATATGTCCGCCGCGCTGCGCCGTCTCGGTCATTCCCGGCGGCGCGATGATCTTCCCCGTAAATTCATCCACCGAACGCACGTCCACAAGATGCCGCGCGTCGCGCTTCGCAAGCGTCGCAAAAATATCTTCTTTGCGCGCGCGAATCGATTCGTCCGGACCTGTCGCGCGATACGAGCTTCCCGTCACCAGCAACGCCGGCTCAGTCGTCAGCGGACGCTTCTCTTCCACCCATTTCTTCCGCCCGCCGTTCATCAGCCGCACATCTTTGTGCCCGTAATACTTCAACTGCCAGAAAGCGTACGCCGCGAACCAGTTGTTGTTGTCTCCATATAGAATCACCGTCGTGTCGTTTGAAATTCCCGACCGCCCGAGCAATTCCTCCAGCGCCGCCTTCTCGATCAAATCGCGCCGAACGTTGTCCTGCAGCTGGGTTTGCCAGTTCCATCCCACCGCCCCGGCAATATGTCCCTGGTCGTACGCCGTCGTATCCACATCCACCTCAACCAGCCGAATCGCAGGATCTTTCTGATGCTGTGCCACCCACTCCGTCGAAACCAGAACTTCCGGATGCTTGTAGTCCGCCATTTCACTTCCTCCTCGAAAAACGTTTGTATTTCTCCCGGTGGTGACGATCCCGTCAGCCACCATCTTGCCTTCGGCCTCCGCAGCCGTTCACAAGCCCCTAAAAGCAAAAAACCCACCGGCCATTTCGCTCTGGCGGTGGGTTTCAGAACTTTCAGCTAGGTTTACTTGCTAACTACCCAGCCTCCCCGTGCCAGAAGACAAGCGCATACAACAGCCGCAGCAACAATAGATGCTGCAGCAGCTCTGCGCGAACGTCTTATCGCACGCCAACATAAATAAAAGGTTACACCCGATCCCCGCCTCCTGGCAATAGGACGGCCCAGCGTCAAACGCCTCGCTCCGCCATTCTCAATCCCCTCTCACCCTGCTAACCTTCAGTCCAACCTTGAACGCCTGAGGTCCCAAGGACGATCGCCGTGCCGGAGTTCACCACCCTCATCAGCGGCCTGTCATTCACGGAGTGCCCGCGATGGCGCGACGGGCGTCTCTACATTTCCGACTTCTACACCCACCGCGTCCTCGCGGTTGCCATGGACGGCAAGGCAGAAACCCTGGCTCACGTGCCCCAGCAACCTTCGGGCCTCGGGTTCCTGCCCGACGGCCGGATGTTGATCGTCTCCATGCGCGACCGAAAAATCCTGCGGCGTGAGGCGGACGGTTCACTCGTCGTGCATGCCGATCTGTCCTCTCTGGCCCCGTGGCATTTAAACGACATGCTTGTCGATCGCGACGGCCTGGCCTGGGTCGGCAACTTTGGGTTCGATCTCATGGGTGGCGCGCCAGCCCGGACTACTGTGCTTATCTGCGTAAGACCCGACGGCACAGCCAAGGTGGCGGCTGAAGGGCTCGGCTTTCCCAACGGCATGGCGCTCACTCCGGACGGCCGCACGCTGATCGTGGCCGAATCAACGATGAATCGGCTCAGCGCCTTCCAGGTCGCTTCCGGCTCGCTAGGCGAGCGCCGCACATGGGCGGCGCTGGGAAATCCTCCGGCATCGACCGGCTCCGGTGAAGTGCGCGGACGAGCGCTCGTCGTGCCGGACGGAATCTGCCTCGATGCCGAGGGCGCGGTGTGGGTAGCCGATGCCGCTCATGGCCGACTGGTCCGTGTGGCGGAGGGTGGCAGCATCCTTCAGGAACTCAAGGTCGAGGGATCCGGCGTGTTCGCCTGCATGTTGGGAGGCGACGACGGGCGCACGCTATTCGCGTGTGCCGCGCCCACCTTCCAGCAGGTGGAAGCCTCAGCGAACCATCGCGCCTCGATTTTAATGACTAGGGTCCGAGTGCCCCACGCCGGATTGCCTTAGCGAGGTAGACGCCTACCGCTGTCCGCTAACCAGGCGCAACCGGCGCCGATGGTTGGGGCCAGAGTAGCGATGCCAGCGGCGGATATCGCGGCGCGAAAAAATAAATAGAATAAGACGGAAAAAACACGATAAGCGGCACAGAGATCAACGAAAGCAGAAACGTAAAAATGGCGAGCGCAATGCACCCCCAAACTACCGCCAGCGTGATGGTGTAGAAGCTCCAGGTCAATCCAGCCGCTTTCCCGCTAACCACCGCAATGATTCCAATGCCGCCGATCGGGATCAGCAGCACGAACAGCGCTATCAGCGAGGCAATCGTGAAGGCAACCGTGGCTCCGATGGCCAGCACGATTTTCATCCCTATGTATCCAGCGTAGCCAACTTTATCCGCTTTGAGCCACAACCAGAGTCTCCGCCAACCTTCCATGACGCTGATGTCTTCCAATGCCATTTGCGGGACTACAAAGTCTTTGGTCATTACGTAGACCACGCCCAGGGACACCAAGAGGACAAGCAAGACCAGGAACAACAGTATCCCGCCCAGCACAAGCCCTAGCACGTGGTCGCGCGCATGCGTAAACCAGCCAGCAGCCCAGGCGCACGCTGCGGGAATGCCAATGACGATCAGCAGAGCCGCGACAGTCGCCAGCATCAACAAAATGCGCCACCAAAACAGGCGGCGCCCTGGGCCCCTGCGTCGAGCCCAGCCCTGGCGAATGTGGCATTCCCTGGCAACGATGCTATCGAACAGAATGAATCGCATCACGCTGCTGATGTACGTGAAGAGCACCCACAACCCAAACCCCACCACGAACAGTGCAGCCAGCAATCCGGCTAATAATGCCGGGTGATCCGTCAGTTGCGCAGGTAAAGTTCCGCCAAGAAAATGCTGCGATCCCTGGTGTCGGCTATTTATGGGAAAATTGAAGTTGCAGCTTCCGGAGGAACCCATTTCACCCGCCAGAAGTCCAACCAGAGCCAGGCGCCACCATTGGGCAAAGCGGAACGGCCGTAGGAGCTGCTCCTTGGTGTGGCTAAAAGCGACACTTATGACGTCTGCGGCAGAGATAGGCAGGCACGCACCTCGTTTTGGCGGATTGCTCGAAGGACAGAAAGTACTGCGAAGACGTTTAGAGATCAATCAACTTGTCGCTGTACGGCGGTCGGAATTTAATTCGCGCAGCCGAGGCTTGCCGCCAGCCTTTTCCGTCGCCGTCGACGCAACAGTAGCCACGTGACCCCGCCAAAGGCGCTTCTTAGCCGACGAGGGATCTGCTGTTTCCCGATCTTCGCAGCATCGTCTCCCTTTGGATGGGCGGTCCGCTTCGCTCCGAGCTATTTCTACCCTCGACTTCGAAGCGCAGACGAATAACAACACGCCACGAGTCACTTACTGTTCCCACTCACACGTCAGGGCGCCGACCCTTTGGTTTTTAAGGGTCGGGGTTTTCTCGGCATCCCGTTTGTCGTCTCGACAAACGACGTTTGTATGCTGACGAAGGATCTGCTTTTCTCTTTCATTGTAGGTCGCGGTTTCAACCGCGACGTAACAGACGCCGCGCGAAGCCCTACCTTGCTGCCGCAGGCGCCCTCGCCGTTCCCCGCGCGAACGCGCGACGCTTGTGCCGTGCCAGTCGAAGCCTCCTCCCCCGACATAGAAATCGCTGCGTGAAGCTCAGGGATCAATCTCGCACACGAGCGCATTTCACTTTCTCTCAAAACCCGGAAGACGCTGCAACGGCAAGCCTTAATCTCTAAGTGAATCGCAAGTACAGCTGTCCTTTCTTTGGTACCAAGGACAGTTTCAATCCTCCCGCTGAGTGCTAATCTGATTCAGGTGAGGTCTCCAGGTCGACGGCCTCCGGCTCCCCGGCTGGGGAGTTCGCGAAATCAAACCTGCGGGTGACTCGCACCCCGCGGCAAAAAAGAAAAAAGAAGGAAAAGGCAGAAGTTAAGATGCTCGAACACGGAGGTTCGCGAATCGTCCGCTGCGGAAGCAGGACGCGTCAGCCGCATCCCGAATCCCCAGCGAGGGACTTGCCCGCCGGCTCGCGCCGCCAAAACCTGCCCTCGCGTCAAAGACGGAGCCTAGGGGATCACTCGGCCCGCATTTTTAATCGGCGCTGCTGCCGATTAGCATTCCCTGTAACTGCCTGCAAACAAAGGATCGCGTACGATTCTAATCGGTGGAAATCGGCCATTTATTCGTTTCTGGTAAATAACTTTCCATCGCGACGGATCGCCGCATTTCTAATAGCGAATCCGCGATTAGAAACCTGTCTAACTCACAGAAAACAAAGAGTCGCAACCCTGTCTAATAGCGAATTTTCGCAGGTTTTTCTAAATCCTCATGCCGGTGCAAAACAAACGCTTCCATCAACTCACCGGGCGCAATTTCCCCTCGGCAGACTCAAGCTCCACGCGAAGTACCCAGTCGTAATGAAACTTTTCCGCCGCGAGCCACTCCTCCAGTTCCTCGCGGCCCGCAGCCTCGAACTCAACGAGCATTTTCCCTTCCTGCATGTTTACGAGCACGCGCCGCGCCTTCACTTCCGTCGCGCTGTGAAGACGCGTCGCGAGCGCTTCCGCTCCCTGCCGCGTCAGGCACGCGAGCGTGTGTTGCGAGATGTATCGAGGCATGGAAGCTCCCGCGAAAATTTGATTGTCTCAAAGTCGAATTGTTCGGATGCGCGTGCGAAGCCTTCGGATACACTGTGTCGGGAGAAAAAGCAAATGCCCGAGCCTCGCAAAGCCCATCCGTACTACCTGTACGACGCCATTCACGCCCAGCCGTCGCTGATCGAAAAAGTTCTCGCGCGCCGCGCAGCCATCGAGCGCGCCGCCGACGCCGTCGCGGCGAAAGAACGCATCACATTCGTCGGCATCGGCACCTCGCTGCACGCCGCGCAACTCGCCGAATTCTGGATGCGCGACCGCTCCGCAGGCCGCATCCGCATTCACATCGAGCAGCCGTTCGAGCTGGTTCACTACCCGGTCGCGCTCGGCCGCGACGACGCCGTCATCGTAATCACCCACACCGGCACCACCACATGGTCGATCGAAGCGCTGCGCATGGCGCGCGCCGCCGGAGCGCTGACCGTCGCAATCACCGGCGAGATGAGCGGCGAAGCAATTCGCGGCGCGGATTTTCACCTGGAAACATGCGATCAGGAAGCGTCGTTCGCCTACACGAAAAGTTACACAACGGCGCTCGCCGCGATCGCGATTTTAGTTCTGCGCGTCGCCGAAAGAAGAAAACTGCTCGCGGAAGCGAAATCCTTTGACGCGCTCGCGCACGTGCCGACTCTGATGAGTAAGGCGCTGGCGCTCGAACCGCAAGTCCGCGAATTCGCGAGAACCATGGCTACCCTCTCCCGTATCAACCTCTTCGGATCGGGCGCGGTTTGGGCCACGGCGCGCGAGGCGGCGCTAAAAATAAAAGAAAGCTGCTACATCGCTGCCGAAGGTTTCGAGACCGAAGAAATCCTGCACGGGCCTTTTTCCGAAGTCGATTCGCGCGTGGCAATAATCGGTTTGCTCACGGGCAATTCCGGTGACGACCGTGGCCGCGCTATTCTCCGGGCCGCGGGCGAATTGAAAACGCTTCGTGCCGCCATCGCTATCCCTCCCGCGAACCGCGAAATCTCCGCCGAGCAAATTTTTGTGGTTCCGGAATCCGCCGGTTGGCTTGCCGCGTTCGTTCACCTCGTTCCGCTTCAGCTTCTCACTTATTACATGGCGCTCGAACGCGGCCTCAACCCCGACACGGGCCGCCAGGATCAGCCCGCGCACGCCGCCGCGGCAAAACATTACAAATACTGAGCAAATATGAGCCCGATTTCTCACAACTCACGTCGAACAGTCGGCTGCGCGCCGCTTCGAGCAGCGCCTGTCCTTGGGGACAGCTGCCGATTCGAGAACATCGCCGGTGCCCCCAAGCTTTGGACGCGACCCCGGGCGTTAAAATTGTCTCAGTGCCCAGCAAGGAGCGTGCGATGAAACGATCTATTTTCGTGTTTCTTTTTGCCGTGACGCTTGCATTCGCTGCCGCCGCGGGCGGGCGCGTCCCCGTCGGTACGCTCTCCGGAATCGTTCTCGATGCGTATGGAAAGCCGGTAGCAGACGCCAGTGTAACGATTCAAACTTCCGATGGCCTCAAGCCCCATGCAACCCACACCAACGAAAACGGCAACTTTGAATTCACCCGCTGGGCCACCGGCCAGTACGACCTGCGCGCCTATTCGAACGGCGCTTTTTCCGGGTGGGCGAAGCGCATTTTGATTCGCTCGAACAAAACCACGACCATAACTTTGCGCCTCGAGGCGGAATCAAAATGACATTGACCCCGAATAAGGCGAGCCGAGCGACCGTGCCGAGGAGTTGCGTTCTCGCGTGCGCATTCGTGATGTTGTTGGTGTTGTTGCCCGCGCTGCTCGCATTCGCAAGTTCCGCGACGCGTGAATCGGCTCATGAATCGACATTTGAATTAAATGACGAATACGGGATGGGCACTCTCGCTGGAACCGTCGTCGGAGCCAATGGCAAGCCTGTCGCCGGCTCCCGCGTTACGTTGCAGGATGCCGGCGCTTCGCATCCCGACGTCACATTGACCAACGCGCAGGGCCGCTTCTTCTTCGCCGAACTTCACCACGGCTACTACGACGTCCGCGCGTATGCGGGCGGCGCGTGGAGCGATTGGAAGCACAACATCGAAGTGAAAACCGGAAAGCAAACCGAAGTGAAGCTCCAGGTAATCGCGAAACCGAAAAACGCAGGTTAGAAAAAATAAAATGAGTTGAGCCGGATCACTCGTAGCGCAGCGCGATCATTCATATCGAAGCGCTACGACGGGATCGACGCGCATCGCGCGCCGCGCGGGAATGTAGCACGCGGCCAGCGCCACGCCCGCGAGCAGCGCAAGCACGCTCGCGAATGTGATGGGGTCGTTCGGCGCGACGCCGAACAGCAAGCTTCCCATCCATCGCGTCAGCGCAGCAGCCGCAATCGTACCCGCGAAGCTGCCGAAAAGGAGCAATCTGATTCCATCGCGCATCACCAGACGGCGAATGTCGCGCGGCTGCGCGCCGAGCGCCACGCGCACGCCGATCTCGCGCGTGCGTTCCGTGGTGAGAAACGCGATCACGCCGTACACGCCGATGGCCGCAAGCAGCACGCCCATTCCCGCGAACAGCGCGAGCAGCGCGGCGTCGAACCGCGGACGCTGCTCGAGTTTGCTGACGCGCTGCTTCATCGTCTCGATCGTGAACGGCAGCGTGGGATCGAGTTCGGCGATTTCGCGGCGCATCCAATCGGCTACTTGCGGCGCGCTAAGAGCGCTGCGAATCATCACCGTCGAATGGTCCCACGCGTCGTCGGGCGTGAGCTTTCGCGCGAGGTAATATTCTGGATCGTCGTTCTCGACGATTCCCGCGTTCTTCACGTTGGCTGCAACTCCCACGACCGTGAACCACGGACCCGCGAGTCCGAAGCGCAGATTTTTTCCAAGAGCGTCTTCGCCCGGAAAAAGCTTCTGCGCGAGCGCGCTGCTGACGATCGCCGCGTTCTGGTTCGCGGCGCGGTCGGCTTCCTGAAACGCGCGGCCGCGCACAATTGGAACATTCAAAACAGAAAAATATCCCGGAGTCACCGAGCGCCATCCGACCATTCCGCCGGTGTCTTTCGTGTAGCGCGGGCGTCCCGCGACTTCGACCGCGGTGAACGGCATCGCGTGCATCGCGCCGGAGGGAGGAATCGAATCGCTGACGGCGAAAGCGGAAACGCCGGGAATGCGCTGAAGGCGTGTTTCAAGGTCCGTGAAGAATTGATATTGCTGCGCGGGTTTTGAGTATCGGTAGTCTCCAAGCGCGATGTTTGCGGTGACCACATTTTCCGCATTCATGCCGAGCGGCACGCGCTCGAGATTCCACAAACTGCGCAGAAGCAATCCCGCGCCGACGAGCAGAACGATGGACACGGCAATCTGCATAGAAGCGAGGATCAGGCGAAGCACGCCGCGAGACTTTGAACCCGCGGCGCGTCCGCCGTGAAGAGAAGCCATCGCCGGACCGGGAGGCGCCGAAGCGAGTCCGAAGAAGATTGCAGAAGCGATGGCCGCGGCGAAAGTGAAAACGAGCACGCGGACGTCGAGGGTCGCTTCGCGCAAACGGAGAATTCCTTCCGGTGAAATGGCGATGAACGCGCGCAGCAGTGCGAAGCCGAGCAGCAGTCCTGCGACGCCGCCGAGCAAACCGAGCAGCAAGCTTTCGGTGAGCGTCTGGCGAATCAATCGCGAGCGAGCGGCGCCGAGAGCGGCACGCACCGCGAATTCCTGCCGGCGGCCGGTGGCGCGGACTAGAAGCAAATTCGCGACGTTCGTGCAGGCGATCAGCAGGACGGCAAAAACGGCGCCGAGAAGAACCCACGAAGCGAGGCGCACGTCGCCAATCTGGCGATCGCGCAAAGGCCGGACGGCCAAATGGATTTCCTGGCGAAATTCCGGCGGCGCCTGGCTCATCAGCTCGCTGAACCAAGGCTGCAAAGAAGCGGCGGCCTGCGAGGCGGTGACGCCGGGCTTGAGGCGCGCGAACGTGCGAACAATCGGCCCTGCCGCGGCGCCTCTCGGCCACCCGGTTTGGTTGAGAGCCTGCGGAACGAGGAAGTCCACTCGCGCGAGCGTGGGAAATTCAAATTGGGCAGGGAGAACGCCGGCGATCGTGACCGCGTGACCAGCGAGGACGATTGATTTGCCGATGACCTGCGGATCTCCGGCGAAGCGGCTTCGCCAGAGGCCGTAGGACATGAGCGCGACACCCGGCGCGTTCGGGCGATCTTCTTCACTCGTGAAATTCCTGCCGAGAATCGGATGAATTTCAAATGTGGAAAGAAATGTGGAGGCGACCTGAGCGCAGGCGAGGCGCACGGGCGTTTCGCCGACAAGGTCGCAGTCATTGATACCGGCGGCGAAGGAAGTAACGGAATCGAAAGCCGCCGGATGGTCGCGCAATGCCACGTACGAGGAGGCGAACATGAATTCATTCGAGTCGAGTGGCGCGAGCATGCCGATGGAGAGAAGACGCTCGGCGTGCGGATACGGGAGCGGACGAAACAGGATGCGATCGACAACGCTGAATACGGAAGTGGTGCCGCCGATGCCGAGGGCCAGGGTGAGGATGGCGACAGCGGCGAAGCCGGGATTTCTTCGCAACGCGCGAAGGCCGTAGCGCACATCGGCCCAAAGCGATTCGAGCCAGAAACCGCTACGTTGCTCGCGACAATTTTCTTTGACAGCTTCGACGCCGCCGAATTGCAGCATGGCCTGGCGGCGCGCCTCCTGCGGCGTCATTCCCGCGGCAATGTTCGCGGCGGTTTGCTGTTCGATGTGAAAGCGTAATTCCTCATTCATGTTTTCGTCGCGATGCTGCCGTGAGAACCAGCGCCGGCGATTCATGGTTGCTCCTTCTCCTCACATCAGTTTTCCAAGCAACACTTTGCTCGAATCCTACGCTGAGACCCTTCAGGCCCGCCGCGGGCCTTCAAGATGACAGCGCGGGAAGCAGCGCCGGAATTTCACTCGTAGTGCAGAGCCACGAGCGGATCGACGCGCATCGCGCGGCGGGCGGGAATGTAGCACGCCAAAATGGCCACGCCGGTCAACGTGAGCGAAACGACGGTGAAGGTTAGCGGATCGCCTGCTCCGACCCCGTAGAGCAGTTGCGAGAAGCTCGAGAGCAGCCGGGTAAGAATTAATGCACCCGCTGTCCCAATCGCGAGACCAGCAAGAACC
>Ga0073928_10003630_pt1 | contig 24009 bp, 21 predicted proteins | sample PaiPotPPA55metaG_FD_76969 | JGI IMG/M metagenome (GOLD analysis project Ga0073928, IMG submission 76969) | Iron sulfur acid spring bacterial and archeal communities from Banff, Canada, to study Microbial Dark Matter (Phase II) - Paint Pots PPA... ...
CATCGACCGCCCAGCGTGCGACCGCGCGGCCAATAAAGCTTTCGGTTCAGTATGTTCGGATCGGGGTCGGTATAGAAGCCCCAGTTGTAGATCGGGTGGAACATGGTCTTACCGTATCAGATCGGCAGGTGAATCCAGGCGGATTTGTCGGCGGGGCCTGCTTTCGAGAAGGCAAACCGAGTAACGTCCGTTCTCGGACAGGCGGTTGGCCAGCACACAGCCGGCCGAGCCCGCGCCGACGATGACATAAGTCGAACCTCTGCGTCATGGAATTGGTCTCGCTCGAGTACCATAGACAATCCGGGATGTTTCATACAGGTTAGCGCATCAAACAATCACCAAGCAAGCCAATGGCGCTCGGACGACGGCGCGCGCGAGCCTACAGCACTTGCCTGAAGCAGTGCCGGGCATCAAAGAGGCGGCAGCGGAACTCGGGCCTCGTCGAGCCGATGCAGTAATAGCTGCGATGATCACTGCGTGTGCGTAAAAAAGCCGCAAACGCATCCCGCACTGCGGCCAAGACCCTTCGATGAAAGCGCGCCCGTCCTCCGGGCGCGTCGCCTCTTTTCGACGCCGATTCGACCTTAGACGAAGTCCTTATATTTTGCGAGCTTGCGCACCGGCTTCGACAACGCATCACGCCGGAATGGATCGCCCAGCTCGCGAGTCACCATCATTTCCAGGACCGTCGTCTTGCCCTGCTTTTGCGCTTCGCAAGCTGCAGCCAGCGCGGGACCAACATCCGACAGCTTGTCGACTACCAGTCCTTCGGCACCCATCGAACGAGCAATGGCGGCGAAGCTCGGATTCTCCAGATCGGTACCGACAAACCGGCGGCTGTAGAAGTCCACCTGATTCTTCTTCTCCGCGCCCCACTGCTTGTTATGGAACACGACCGCGGTGGTTGGAATGTTCTCGCGCACGCAGGTGAGGATTTCGCCAAAGCTCATGCCCCACGCACCATCACCGACATACGCAACAGCCGGGCGGTCCGGGGCCGCGACCTTCGCCCCGATCACCACCGGGAACGCATAGCCGCAATTGCCAAAGCTCATCGCGGCCAGCATCGAACGCGGTTGTTCGAAGCGCAGATAGCTGTTCGACACCGAGCAGATGTTGCCGATGTCGGTCGACACCATCACGTTTTTCGGCAACGCCTTTTCCATCTCGCGCAGCATCTGGCGCGGATGCATTTCGGTGGCGTTCTTGATCATGTCGAGGCTGTACGGGTCCTTCTCGTGAGTCCACTCGTTCAGCTCCTTTTCCCACATGTCCTTCTGCTTTTTGACATCGCTCAGACGCCGGTCACGGTTTGCGTGACAGGCAAGATCCCGACCCGTGAGCCGCTCGACCAGCGCCGTTGCCGCGGCACGTGCGTCGCCCACCAGACCCACCGAGATTTTCTTCACCAGACCCAGCATCTTCGGGTCCGCATCCACCTGGATGATCTTCGCGTTCTTCGGCCAGTAGTCGAGACCGTGCTGCGGCAACGTGCCGAACGGCCCGAGCCGCGTGCCGAGCGCCAGCACGACGTCGGCTTTGCTCATCAGTTCCATGCCGGCTTTCGAGCCCTGATAGCCGAGCGGGCCGCACCACAACCGGTGGCTGGCCGGGAACGAATCGTTATGCAGGTAGCTACTGACCACCGGCGCATCGAGCAACTCGGCAAGCTTCACGCACGCCTCGACGCCCTCCGACATCACCACCCCGCCGCCTGACAGAATGACCGGGAATTTCGCGGCGGCAAGCAGATCGGCCGCTTCCTGTACAGCCTGCATGCCGCCCGCGCCGTGTTCGATTCGAATCGGCTCGGGAATATCGAACTCGTATTCTCCGTAGAAGTAGTCGCGAGGAATGTTCAGTTGCGTCGGGCCCATGTCCAGCATCGCGCGATCGAAACAGCGCGCCGTGATCTCGGCCATCCGTCGCGGGTTGTTCACATGACCCTGGAACTTCGTGATCTTTGAGAAGATCGGCAACTGCTCGGTTTCCTGAAAGCCGCCTAGACCCATCGTCATGGTGCCGCTTTCCGGCGTGATCATGACAACCGGGCTGTGTGCCCAGTAAGCGGCCGCGATCGAGGTCACGAAGTTCGTGATGCCCGGCCCGTTCTGCGCCATGCAGACGCCGTGTCGGCCGGATACGCGCGAATAGCCGTCGGCCATATGGCCCGCGCCCTGTTCGTGCACCGTCGGAATGTAGCGGATGCCGGCAGCCGGGAAGATGTCCAATGCGTCCATGCAGGCCGACCCGACAATACCGAACACGTCCGTCACGCCATTCGCGACCAGTGTTTCGACAAACGCCTCGGAGGGCGTCATCGTCGTGGGGCCCTTGATTGCAACATGCTTGCTCATGATGTGTCTCCTGCTGGATGAAGTGAAATGAAACAGCACGTTTTACATACGCTTCAATGAGGGTGGGGGTGATACTCCCACGATGTCCGCTTCAACGGAGCTGCTCCTGCCTTTCCAGGCTCGCCACACATACACCAGGAGCAGGACGCCGAGACTCACGACGCCAAGCCACAGCGGCGTGCGCTGATCGGGTATGAACGCCATCGCAACCAGGATGCCGATCATTCCGACGATCGCGAACCAGGTCAGGTACGGGTAGCACCACATCTTTACCCGCAACTTACCCGGTGCTTCACGATCGAGCCGAGCTCGCAGCTTCAGTTGTGACAGCGCGATCAACACATAGACGAAGATTGCTACCGTGCCATACGAATTAACCAGGAACGCAAACACCGTATCCGGAGACACGTAAGACATCACCACCGACACGTAGCCAAACACGGTGCCAATCAAGATCGCGCGGACCGGCACACCGCGGCGGTTGACCTTCGCGAGGGCGACAGGCGCGTCGCCATGGCGGGTCAGAGCGAATATCATCCGCGACGCCGCATATAGGCCGGAATTGAGCGCTGACAGCACAGCGGTGAGCACAATCGCATTCATCACGTTCGCGGCGGCCGGGATACCCATCGCATCGAGCGCGCTGACATACGGCGTCGCCATCTGCGGGGAGTTCCACGGCACCAGTGCCACGACCAAGAGGATCGAACCGACGTAGAAAACCAGTACGCGCGTGATCACCGAGTTGGTGGCCTTCGCGACCGCCTTGGCCGGCTCATGGGCTTCGGCAGCCGCAATCGTGACGATCTCCGCGCCGAAGTAAAAGCCCGTCGCAGCAACTGCCCCGCTCAATACCGGCCCGATCCCCTTCGGCATCAAGCCCCCATGTGAAAGGAGCGTGGGCAGCACCGCCGTCGTGTGCATCGACGCGGGCCACAGCCCCAGCACATACAAGCCACCGAGGAACAGAAACACGATGATCGCCGCGACCTTGATCGACGCGAACCAGAACTCGAATTCTCCGTAGCTGCCGACCGAGATTAGGTTAGTCGCGGTAAGCATCACCAGCAATACCAGGCTAATCGCCCACGCGGGCGCGTCCGGTAGCCAGAACTGCACGAGCTTCGCCCCGGCTACCGCTTCGACCGCGACGACGATCACCCAAAAATACCAGTACATCCAGCCGGTCAAAAAGCCGGCAAGTTTGCCGGGCCCTTGCTTGCCGGCGAAGGCGAGGCGTGCGTATTCGTAAAACGATCCGACCGCTGGCATTGCGCACGCCATTTCTCCCAGCATCCGCATGACCAGCACGATAAGACCGCCGGTAATAAGAAACGAGAGCACCGCCGCAGGGCCGGTCTGCTGGATCACAACACCACTGCCGACGAAAAGGCCCGCGCCGATCACACCGCCAAGCGCGATCATTGTCATGTGGCGCTGCTTGAGCCCCGCCTTCAATTCACTTTTATCTAAAGATGGTTGCATGTCACCTCCATATCCTGACTATTCGAGCGCCGGCCGTGCAACTCTGCGGGTGCAGTGCGCAAGCTCAGGCGCCGTCAATGCTGGATCGGGCGAAGACGCTCGCACGTCTCGCCGCAAAGTATTTTTTTTATAACGAAATGCACGGACTTGCTCGCGTGCGCTGTGTGGTACGCGTGAGACGTCGCGAGGCACGAGTTGCGTACCGCGTCCGCGACGGCCCGCAGGACGCGCTCAGGGTTTCTCGTCGCGTCTGAAATACAACTGATAAAGCATCCGTTGCCCGATTCGACGGAACGGTGCGAAAGGGTGCCCCGGCAAGGGTGACGTAAAAATCGGCAGCGTCTGTTTTGTTCCTTTGCCCGCTATCCGTTCGGCGAGTCGACGGCCGGCCTGCTGTGAATACGACACGCCGTTGCCGCCATAGCCAAGCGCGTAATAGACTGACTGGTTTGGATCCGGCTGACATACGCGCGGCATCATGTCGTGGCTGACATCCACCCAGCCCCACCACGAGTAGTCGATCGCGATACCTCGCAACGCAGGGAATTTGCGACACATGCCTTCGACGAGCAAGTCGAGATGGCGAGAATTCGGCGCATCGGCACCGGTAATCGCGCTGCGGCTGCCGATCTGTAGTCGATTATCTGGTAAGAAGCGGTAATAGAAACGCAAGGTGCGTGTGTCAGTAAGTACCTGCGTCGTGCGAAAGTTGCATGCGGCAATTTCCTGCTCCGTGAGCGGGCGTGTCACCATCGAATTCGACAGGATCGGCATCACCCGACTTCTCAGCGAAGGGTGCAGATTTTGTGCCGTATAGGCTCCGGTTGCAATACCGACCGACCGCGCCCGCACGATGCCGCCTGGCGTGCGCAGATGATGGACGCCGTTGATGGTTTCCCACCCGACCACCGGGCTGCCTGGGTGCACTCGTGCGCCCGCTTCGCGGGCAAGCCGCAGATACCCATACGCGAGCTTCAACGCATGGATGCCGATACCCTCGGATTCATGGAGCGCGCCGGCCGCCTCGGCATCGTTGACATACTCGCGGCGAAAGGTCGCTTGATCGAGTAGTTCCGACGGGTAGCCGAATACGTCCTTCCATACTTTCGCCTCGGCGGCGAGTTTCGCCATCATGCGCGGTCGGTGCGCAATCTGAAAGTGTCCGCCTGGCTGCGGATCGCAATCGATTTCGGCCACCAGTGACTTGAAATTGTTGAAACCTTCCTGGATCTCGTCGTGCATTTTCAACGCGACATCTTTCCCCCATCGCTCAATCCATTGGGAGCGCGACAGACGTCCCGAAGCGTTCTGGCCTTGTCCGCCGTTGCGACTGCTGCAACCCCAACTTGTCTTATTGGCCTCGAGAACCACTGCCTTGATGCCATGCTCACGGGCCAGACAGAGCGCCGTCGCGAGCCCGGTATAACCCCCGCCGATGATCGCAACGTCGACGTCGATGTCTTTCGTGATCGGTCCATCGTCGGGCGGCGGGGTACCGGCGGTCGCGGCCCAGTATGTCGGTGCGTATTGTTTGCCCTGCCCCGGTCCCGGTGATACCAGCGGGTCGTATTTCGGATCATATTGCGTATCGCCGTCTCGACCAACAGACACGCCTTGTGCGACCCGTTCGATAGTACTGTGCACCATGCGAAGCTCCTCGTCAGCATCAAACGTTTTGCTTCGGACGTTCCTTGCGGAACGCACGCTTGAGCGCGATTAGTCCATCGCGAAACTCGAAGAGGTCGCAACCTTCCGCTTCGATGCGCCAGCCTTCCGCATGCGTTCCCGTGAATAACCATTCGGACACGCCGCGTTCGCCTATGACGTAATGCCGGCCATTTCCCCAATGGGCATCGGGGAAGGTCTTGAAAACAGCTTCGAACGCCGCGCGTACGGCGTCGCGACCGACGAAGCGCGTGCCGTACACTTCGCTCCCGCCCGCCGCGTCGAACACGCAGTCCTCGGTCATGAACTTCATCAGCGCGCTCGCGTCGTGACGGTTGAATGCATCGGAAAACGCGGCGAGTGTGTCCGCCGTGACGCTGGGTGTTGAGGTCTGCGTATTGGCCATGCATGTCTCCTGCTCAGTGACTTCGGGTAAGCCTCGCGATGTCGCCGTTAACCGGCGATCTCTTGTGAAAATTGTAGGTAGTGCGTGCGCTTGCCGGTAGGTCCAGTCGGCTGGTTTCGCTTGGTGCAGCGACTTTCGCTTGCCAGCACGGGGTGGGGTCGGGAGGGTGTAGCCGACCATCACGCCGCGCTCGAACTGCGATTTGTCGATTGTTCCACCGGCCCGCAAGGGCCGCGACGGCGCGCTCCGACGTGTCGCCCGAACGCGTGAGCGTGCGAACATCGCTGTGCTTCATGGTGTCCCGCCGCCAGCTCGGCGGGCAGCGCCGCGACGGTGCCGCGCCGATCCCGAAGACGAATCAAACCTTGCCTTTCCACGGCACCATCAACCGCTCGGCGTACCGCATCAGCAAGTCGAAACAGAACGCGAAGAAACCGATGACGATGATGCCCATGATCACCACGTCGCTGGCCAGGAACTCGGCCGCGTTCAGGACCATGAAACCCAGGCCGCGCGTCGCCGCGACCATTTCGGCCGCCACCAGCGTCGTCCAGCCCACGCCGATCCCGATCCGCATCCCGGTGAAAATCTCCGGCAGCGCCGATTTCAGGATCACGTAGAAAACGATCTGCTTGCGCGACGCGCCCATCGAGTAGGCCGCATGGATCTGCTCCATCGAGACCGACCGGACGCCCGAGCGAGCCGCAATCGCGAGCGGCGCGAAAATGGCGAGGTAGATCAGGAACACTTTCGAAAACTCGCCGATGCCGAACCAGATGATGATGAGCGGCAGGTATGCCAGCGGCGGCAGCGGCCGATAGAACTCGATCGGCGGATCGAAAATGCCGCGCGCGAAACGCGACACGCCCATCAGCACGCCGATCGGAATTGCCGTCGCGCACGCAATCAGGAACGCGCCGAACACGCGCGCCAAGCTGATCATCGTGTGCTCAAGCAACGTCGAATTCGCGAAGCCCTGGGTGGCCACGGAGATGAATTTCTCGAACACCGCCTGCGGCGACGGCAGGAAGAGCGGCTTGATCCAGCCAAGATTCGTCGCCGCGAGCCACATCAGGAACAGCACGGCGACCGTCGTGACGCTGATCACCGAGCTGCCGCCGTGACCGGGTGAGCCGAACACGTCACCGGGTTTCGCCGGCTTCTTCGCAAAGAGGCGGATGCCCTTGCGGGGTATGGGAGTCGTCGTGGACATGGTGGTGCCTCGCTGCCCTGGATGAATGGCCGGAACGGCTTTGGATTTAGGCATGGACCACCTCGGGCGCAGTCTCCAAAGCCTTCTCGTCACCGTAAATAATGTTGAGTATGTGTTCCCGCATCTCGATGAAATCCGGGCTTGATTTCACCTCCCGCGCATTGCGCGTTTCAAGAAAGCGGCGGCTGAAATCGAGTTCGTACGAATGGGTGATGCGGCCGGGCCGCGGCGACATCACGATCAGGCGGGTGGCCAGGAAAAGCGCCTCCTCCACGCTGTGCGTGATGAAGAAAATCATCTTGTTGGTCTTCTTCCAGACATCCAGTAGCAGTTCCTGGATGGTTTCGCGCGTGAGCGCGTCAAGCGCGGCCATCGGCTCGTCCATCAACAGCATGGCCGGGTCGCAGGTCAGCGCGCGCGCAATGCCCACGCGCTGCTGCATGCCGCCTGAAAGCTGATAGATCATGTGCTTGTGAAAATCCTGCAAGCCGACCAGCTCCAGGTTGCGCTTGGCGATTTCGGTGCGTTTCGGCCCCGGCACGCCCTGCAGCTTCAGGCCGAACTCCGCGTTGTCGATGACGTTGAGCCAGGGCAGCAGCGCGTGCTTCTGGAACACGACACCCCGGTCCGAGCCGGGCCCTGCAATCCGGTGGTCGCCCAGCAGCAACTCCCCTTTGGATGGCGAGATGAACCCCGCCATCAGGCTGAGCAGCGTCGTCTTGCCGCAGCCCGACGCGCCGAGCGCCACCACCAGGTCACCGGAATTGATCGTCAGGTTGATGCTGTCGAGCGCGTGCACTTCCTCCCCCTTGTGCCGGCCCGGGAAGATCACACTGACGTCCTTCACGTACATGTTTTCCATAGTGCCTCCTGCAAAATGCGTGCGGCCGTGCTCGTGAACGACGCCCGGCCGGCCGCCGCGCGTGTTTACTTCAGTTTCATGGCTGCCTCGGCATAGGCCGGGGTGACGAACTTCGTGTAGTCGGGCAGTACCGCGCCGATCTGTTGCTGGCTCTTCAGAAACTCGGACGTGTCCTTCAGCGCGAATACGGCACGGCTGTCCTTGCCGCCGCCGAGCCACGCCGACGAAACCTGTTCCTGCAACGTCGGGAACGCGTACAGCGCGAGCGACGCCGGCACATTGGCCGCTTCGCCGCCGATCATCTTGGCCATGGCGATCGCCTGCGGCGAGGTCGGGCCCCACGCGGCCGGGTTGCTGCGGTATTGCTGGTCGTAATCGGCAATCGCCCTCACGAGCTTCGCCATGAACTCCTTGTTTTCCTCGCCCCACTTGCGATCGACCGCGATGCCGTCGAACGTCGGCTTGCCCAGCTTCGACAATTCGCCCGACGTGATCAGCACCTTGCCGTTTTGCTTCAGGCGGGCCAGCGCCGGATCCCACACGTAGGCGGCGTCGACGTCACCCCGTTCCCATGCGGCCACGATCTGGTTCGGCTGCATGTTGAGGATTTTCAGGTCGCTCGGCTTGATACCCCAGTGCTGCAACGCGAACATCGTGTGGTAATGGGTGGTGGACACGAACGGCACGGCCAGCGTCTTGCCTTTCAGGTCCTGCGGGGTGTTGATGCCCGAGCCGTTACGCACGACCATCGCTTCGGCCTGGTTGATGTTGTCGAGAATCCAGAAGAGCTGCAGGTCCACCCCCTGGCTCACCGCGGCCGCAAGCGGGCTCGACCCGACCACGCCAACTTTCACGTCGCCGGACGCCATCGCGGTCGCCACCTTCGCGCCCGATTCGAACTGCCGCCAGTTGATCTTGTAGCCGGTCGCTTTTTCGATCGACCCGTTGGCGATGCCGACGATCCATGGCTCGTCGATCTGCTGATACGCGATCGTGACTTCCTTCTGCGCGAATGCGGGGCTCACCGCCAATGCCGCCAGGCCGACTGCGGCCCAACGGATGATCCTGCGGAACGATTTCACAATAGTCTCCTTACTGGTTGAGTAGCTTTCGTTTTTACTCGCTACCGGCGCGGCGGCGTCATGCCGCGTCGGACAACACTGCGCGCAACATGGCCCCGATCGAATCGATGTCCTCGGCGCCGATGCAAAGCGGCGGCGCGAGCATTAGCGTGTCGCCGCAGCTCGCCACGTTCAGGCCCGCGTCCCACAGCCGCCGCTGGATCTCGGCAGTGCGCGGGCCGGCCGCCTCGATGGTGCGCAAATCGATCCCCGCCGCGAGCCCGTATCCGCGAATGTCGGTGACGACCGGCAAGTCGCTTAGCGAAAAGACCACGTCGAGAAAGTGCTGCGACGAACTCGCGGCGCGGTCGATCAACTGCTCGCGCTCGAACAGTTCCAGCGTGGCGAGTGCTGCCGCGCAGCCGGCGGCCCGCGCCGGTGCACAGCCGGGCGATGCAGGAGACAAATGGGCCGTATCCGGTACTTGCAGTGTATGCAATGGATGGAGTGCACGAGGTCCGCGCAAACCCGGTGGCAGGTGCACGCCGTCGCCGAGCCCGGCCCACACCGCGTCGCTCACTGCGACCGCGGCGAACGGCTGGGCGCCGTTCGTCCATTCGTCGCCCAGCACCAGCAGATCGGGCGTCACGCCGAGGCTCGACGCCGTGCTCGCGTCGCCGAAACGTCCCGCACTGCACAATGTTTCATCGAAGCACAGCAGCACGTCGTGCGCGTCGCAGATCATGCGGACGCGTTCCAGATAGCCAGCGGGCGGCACGTACACGCCCTGCGCGACCGCCAGCGGACGCATCACGCACGCGGCCACTGTGTGCGCGCCCAACGCCGCAATCAGGCGTTCGAGTTCGTCGGCCTCGTCGGCGCCCTGCTCCGGCTGGCCCTTGTAGAAGCGGTTCCGGGCGAGCCACGGCGGCGCCAGGTGCGCGACGGCCATGGGTCCTGCGGCGGGCGGCGCGACCGGGGCGCTTGCGCCGGCCGCGGCGCGGTCGTTCGAGATCACCACCGTGCGCTGCATCTCGCCGCGCATGCGCTGCCACGCGAACGCGACGGACAGCGCCGCGCCGAGTGCGTCGTTCACCGACTCGGCGAACACCCACCGCGCGAACGCCTCCGGCAGCCCTTCCCCGAGCCGCTCGGCGAACACGGCGGCAAGCGCGTCGCGCGGGGCCTGCGCCACGCCGTCCAGTACGCACAACTGCGCATGGACGGCGTCGGCGACTTCGCGCCGGCAATGCCCGGCGACGGCGCCCGCGAACGCGGCAGCGGCGTCCAGCACCGGCCGGTCCTGGCCGTCGAACAAGGTCGCGCCGACGGCTCGCACGGCGCGCGGCGCAGCGTGCATGCGCAGACTGCCGCGTCGCGGCCATGCCTTTCTTGCAGCCGCTCCAACGGGTAGTGCACCGACGTCCGACAAGGCCATGATCTCCCTCGTCAACAGGGTCCGGTTCTGGGTGATTTAAGTATCGTGGGCCAATAACGGGTGAGTTAGTGCCAGTTGGCGCCAATCGCTGAGTCCACATGGCCGGGTGCACGGGGAAAGGGATTTCGCATCGCACGGCGCAAAGCCGAATGCAACTTGCAGCGCACGTCATCGAAAGGAGCAAGCCATGTCGGGCCGGATGTCGTCGGCACTCCGCGGTCAGCAGTTTCAGCGTTCGAGCGAAGGCGGCATGAGCCTGTCGGCTCAGATTCGCAAGATATGCTGGTGACGGTTATTCTCGACGGCCAGCTGCCGGTCGACGCGGCGCTGCCCTCGAGCCGCGAACTGGCCGACCATTTGGGCGTAGCCCGCCATACCATGGTGCTCGCGTACCAGCAGCTGGTCGAAGAGGGTTAATTTCGCGTGAACGCAGCGGCCTTCATCAACCCGGACATCCTCGAAGGCCGCCGGGCGCCATGCCGGGAAAGCCCCATCCGGGAAAGCCCCATCCAGGACAGCTCGCAGCCCAACTGGGACGCCCGCATCGCGCGCTGCCCGTCCGCGCACCACAACATCGTCAAGCCGTCGAACTGGCAGCAGTACGCGTTCCCGTTCATCTATGGGCAATTCGACCCGATGCTGTTCCCGACCAACGACTGGCGCGAGTGCTGCATGAAGGCGCTGTCGGTGATCGAGATTCGCGACTGGGCGCCGGACCTAATCGCACGCGACGACGAGACGCTCGTGCAGCAGATCCGCACACGCGCGTGCTGCCGCGGCGCGGCCCGGGGTCGCCCTTGGGTCCGCGCTTTTGCAGCGCTACTGCGACCAGGTCGGCGACCTCGCGCTGGCGTCGCCAGGTGCACAGGCTGGACGAATAAACCGCCTCGCGGCGTATCAACACACCGATCTCGCCGGGCTTGGTGCAGCGCTCAGCCGCCTCCAGAGTGCGACGCTTCTCAGCGTTGGAGAAGTGCCGGAGTCGGGCGCATCTCCAGTCGTCCTACTGGCTCTTTGCGATGCGCCAGATCAGCAGACTGTTCGCTGCGTCCGTCCCGGCCTTGGGTTTGTCGTTGATCGTCATTCCAACCTCGTTGCTGACCAATCTATCAGGGGTAGGTGTTGCGCGTCATATTGGCACAGAGGGACGACGATCTCGAAGGGATCGCCTGGCGCTGGAGAAGTATTAATGGGGCAATGATGAAGGCCCCTCGGGCACAGCAGGCTGTGGGTCCCAACCCGACGGATCCGGGGGAATGGCAGCAAACGACAACTGCTGGTGGACGGGCGTGGCGTCCCGTTGTCCGTCGTCCGTGACCGGGGCTCATCGGCAGGATGTCTCACAATTGGAGGCCGTGTCGGCGGCCATCATGGTCAAAAAAGCGGCGCCGTGCACGCGTCGATCCAAACATCTGTGTGCCGATGCCGCCTACACCGGCGCAGCTGCGCGACGCGTCATTTAGACGCATCGCTACATCCCTCACGTCAGGGGACGCGGCCACGAAGCCATGAGCTCAAGCGCGATCCGAAGCAGAAGGCAAGACGGCGGGTGGTCGAGGTCGCACATAGCTGGTTGCTTCCGCAAGCTGCTGGTGAGGTACGAAAAACTTGAGCGCAGCTTCGTTGCCCCAATCATCTGGCCGCAGCCATCATTAGAGAGCTGGCTCACAGCCCGGCCAATTTCCGTAAACGCCAAATCAAACTCGACGTCTCGAACCGCCTCCCGCCGAGCGACTCGACATCGGGCATAGAACTCGTCGACCAACGCGGTGACCGGCAGCGTCGTGCCGTTGCGTCGCGCTTCGTTGAGGCAGAAGCCGAGATCCTTGCGTGCCAGCGGGCAGATCGGGCGCACGTTCTGCGTTCCCGGCGCCTGCCCCGCCAATCCGCGTCACGGCCGCCGCGTAGTGCCTCAGGACCGGCGCGACCCGCTCGAAAGCGGCTGCGTCGCCGCCACACACGATCGTCAGCACGCCGTTCGGCGCACCGGCCTGGCCGCCGGATACCGGCGCGTCGATGAAACGTACGCCGCTCGGGTGCGCCGCCGCAAAGACTTCGCGCGCCACGTTGGCAGACGCGGTCGTGTGATCGATGAACACCGTGTCCAGGCCCATGCCCGCGAACGCGCCGTCGGTACCGGGCGTGACGCCGCGCAGATCGTCGTCGTTGCCCACGCAGTTGACAACCATGTCCGCCCCCGTGAGCCGCCTCGCCCCCGTATTCGCCAACCCACTGCCCAGCCTTCGCAGCAGTGCGGTTGTACACCGTGACGTAGCGGCCCGCGTTCGCCAGATGCCTGACCATCGAATAAGCCATCGCGCCCAGCCCGAGGGAGGCAATGCGACGCGGCGTGGATTCGGCTCTGTAGTGCACATGAGGGCTTCCCCTGCGTGCGAAAAAGAAAAAGAGGTTCAATATCTCAGTATGCCAACACAAACGGCACCCCACCGGCCGCCATCCAATCATCGTCAACCCAAATGTTTGCCACCAAAGTAACGATTTTTTGCATGGTTTCATTTCACGCACGATGACGTGTACGGTTGCAGGAGATCCAGCATGAAGCACGTTCCGCGTCGGCAAAACGAACAGCTCGAGGTCAAGACCACCACCTGCTACATGTGCGCGTGCCGCTGCGGCATTCGCGTGCATCTGCGCGACGGCGAGGTGCGCTACATCGACGGCAACCCGGATCATCCACTGAACCAGGGCGTGATCTGTGCGAAGGGGTCGTCCGGCATCATGAAGCAATACTCGCCCGCGCGGCTCACCCGGCCGCTGCGGCGCAAGCCTGGCGCCGAGCGCGGCGCGGCGCAGTTCGAACCGATCTCCTGGACCGAAGCGCTTGACATCCTGGAAAAACGTCTCGCGCACATCCGCGCCACCGATCCGAAGCAATTCGCCCTCTTCACCGGACGCGACCAGATGCAGGCGCTGACCGGCCTCTTCGCGAAGCAGTTCGGCACGCCAAATTACGCGGCGCATGGCGGCTTCTGCTCGTCCAACATGGCGGCCGGCATGATCTACACCGTCGGCGGATCGTTCTGGGAATTCGGCGGCCCCGATCTCGACCGCGCCCGGCTTTTCATCATGATCGGCACCGCCGAGGATCACCACTCGAACCCGCTCAAGATCGCCATTTCGAAGTTCAAGCGCGCAGGCGGCCGGTTCGTGTCGATCAACCCGGTACGCACCGGCTACTCGGCGATCGCCGACGAGTGGGTGCCGATTCGCCCGGGCACCGACGGCGCGCTGTTCATGGCGCTGATTCACGAACTGATCTCCAAGGGCCTCTACGATCGGCCGTTCATCGCGCGCTTTTCGAACGCGGGGGAACTCGTCAACGCGGACTCGGCCAGCGACGCATTCGGCCTGTTCGTGCATGACGACGCGAGCCCCGTGGGCAACCCGCTCTTTCCGCAAAACAAGATGTGGTGGGACCGCCATTCCGGGCGCCCCGTCAAGACCCACACGCCGGGCGCCGACCCCTACCTGACAGGCGAATTCACGCTGCCCGGCGGCACGCCCGTCAAGCCCGCGTTCCAGTTGCTGGAGGAACAGGTCCAGAGCTGCACGCCGGAATGGGCGGAAGGCATCACCGGCATCCCGGCCGCCACCATCCGGCGGCTCTCGTTCGAGATGGGCGTCACCGCCCGGGACCACAAGATCGAATTACCGATACGCTGGACCGACGCGTGGGGCGAGACGCACGACACCGTCACTGGCAACCCGGTGGCGTTCCACGCGATGCGTGGCCTCGCGGCGCATTCAAACGGCTTCCAGACGATCCGCGCACTGGCGGTGCTGATGTCGCTGCTCGGCACGATGGACCGGCCCGGCGGCTTCCGCCACAAGGCGCCCTACCCGCGCGCTGTGCCGCCGTCGGCCAAACCGCCGAACAGCCCCGACCAGGTCAAGCCGAACACGCCGCTGCCGACCGGGCCGCTCGGCTGGCCGGCGGCGCCGGAAGACCTGTTCATCGATGCCGATGGCGGCCCGCTGCGCATCGACAAGGCGTTTTCGTGGGAATACCCGCTCGCGGTGCACGGGCTGATGCACAGCGTCATCACCAACGCATGGCGCGGCGACCCCTACTCGATCGACACGTTGCTGATCTTCATGGCGAACATGGCGTGGAATTCCTCGATGAACACCGTGGAAGTCCGCCAGATGCTGAACGACAAGCACGACGACGGCCCCCGGAAGGGCGAGTACAAGATCCCGTTCATCGTCGTATGCGATGCGTTCCAGTCGGAAATGACCGCATTCGCGGACCTGATCCTGCCCGACACGACCTATCTCGAACGGCACGACGCGATGTCCGTGCTCGACCGGCCGATTTCCGAATTCGACGGCCCCGTCGATTCGGTGCGCGTGCCGGTCGTGCCGCCAACCGGCGAATGCAAGCCGTTCCAGGAGGTGCTGATCGAACTGGCGAGCCGCTTGAAATTTCCGGCCTTCACCGCCGCCGACGGCACGCGCAAATTCAAGGACTATCCCGATTTCGTCATCAACTTTCAGACCGGGCCCGATTCCGGCATGGGCTTCCTGATCGGCTGGCGCGGCAAGAACGGCGACAAGGCGCTGGTCGGCGAGCCGAACCCGAATCAGTGGGAGCAATACGCGAAGAACAACTGCGTGTTCCATTACACGATGCCGGAATCGCTGCAATACATGCGCAACTGCAACGGCGACTACCTGCAGTGGGCGCAGGATATGGGCATGCGCAAGTTCAAGGAGCCGATCGTCATCCAGCTGTATTCGGAGGTGATGCAAAAATTCCGACTCGCCGCGCAGGGCAAGACGCGAGGACGCCAGCCGCCCGATCATCTGCGCGAACGGATCGCACGCCATTTCGACCCGCTGCCGTTCTGGTACGAACCGCTCGAACACGACGTCACCGACGCGGCCCGGTTTCCGCTCGCGGCGATCACGCAGCGGCCGATGGCGATGTACCACTCGTGGGATTCGCAGAACGCGTGGCTGCGCCAGATCCACAGCGAGAACTATCTGTTCGTCAACCCGCGCATGGCCGCGGCTGCCGGCATCGAGGACGGCGGCTGGATCTACGTCGAATCGCAGTGGGGCAAGGTCCGCTGCATGGCCCGCTATAGCGAAGCGGTCGAGCCCGGCACCGTGTGGACCTGGAACGCGATCGGCAAGGCCGCGGGCGCGTGGAACCTCGGCCCCGGCGCGAACGAATCGCAGCGTGGCTTCTTGCTGAATCACCTGATCGCCGACGAGTTGCCGGCCGCGCACGGGCGCGTGTCGAACTCGGACCCGATCACCGGGCAGGCCGCGTGGTACGACGTGCGAGTGCGGGTCTACCCCGCCGAGGCGGATGCCCACACCACGTTGCCGCAATTCGATGCGATGCCCGTGCTGCCCGGCACGACCAACGTCGTGAAGCGCGTTTTCCAAGCGTATTTCGCGGGCCACGGCGAATTCAAGGCTCGACTGAAGGGGACGAAATCATGACGCAAATGGCGCTGGTGATCGACTTGAATGTCTGCGTGGGATGCCACGCCTGCGTGACTAGTTGCAAGGAATGGAACACGTCTGGCGAGGCGGGCAGCCTCGTCGATCTGAACCCCTACGACGCGGACCCATGCGGCACGTTTCTCAACCGGGTGCAGACGTTCGAAGCAGGCGAGTTTCCGGACACGGAAACCATTCATTTTCCGAAATCCTGCCTGCATTGCGAAGACCCACCGTGCGTGCCCGTCTGCCCGACCGGCGCGAGCTACAAGCGTAAGGAGGACGGGCTCGTGCTGGTCGACTACGATTTGTGCATCGGCTGCAAATATTGTGCATGGGCGTGCCCTTACGGCGTGCGCGAGATCGACGAGAAGCGCAAGGAGATGACGAAGTGCACACTTTGCGTAGACCGCATTCACAATGAGGCGCTACCCGAGCGCGACCGCAAGCCCGCATGTGTGATGGCGTGTCCAACATCGGCACGGCTCTTCGGCGACATCCACGACCCGGATTCGGAAGTGTCGCAAGCGATTCGCGAGCGCGGCGGCTACCAGCTGATGCCCGAATGGGGCTCGCGGCCGGCGAATCACTATCTGCCGCGCCGCAAGACGCCGACGCAGGTGCGCGATGAAGAGGTCGAACGCGCGGACAATCCGCGCCGGATCGATGCGCAGTTGGAGCGCGGCGAACTGAACCTGGCGGCCGCGGCATCCCGCGTGAGCCCATCCACGTAAAGGGTGCTAGGAACCTTTTGTCCTGGCGCGACGGTCGCTTCCTTGCCCGTTCGTCCTGAGCCCGTCGAAGGATGAACGGGCAACCGTGGAACCTTTGGTTCCCCCGCCCTTCGACAAGCTCCGGGCGACCGGTGTTGGTTTTCAAACTCCAAACTTGCTCTAGGAAACGCGCCATGCGCCCGGCATTCTCGGTCATCTTCCTGACGACGCTCACTGGCGCCGCCCAGGGACTATTCCTCGCGCTCTACCTGGCCGAATTGCTCGCCGGATACGGAACGATCGCGCGGCCCGATGCGATCTTCTTCGTGGCGGGGTCTGCGATCTCTGTCGTGCTGGCGGGGCTCGGTCTCCTGGCGTCGTTCTTCCACCTCGGCCATCCGGAACGCGCGTGGCGCGCGATCGCGATGTGGCGCACGTCGTGGCTCTCCCGCGAGTGCCTGTTCCTGCCCGCCTTCATGGCGATCGTGTTCGCGTACGGCATCGCGCACTGGATGGGGCTTCGCGTCACCATCGGGGTCGGCGCAGCCGGCGTGCTCGCGTGTTTCGGGCTGTTTGTCAGCACTGGCATGATCTACACGTGCATCAAGTTCCTGCAGGAGTGGGCGAGCCCGCTGACGACCGTCAATTTCATCTTCCTCGGCAGCGCATCGGGATTCATGCTCGCGACCGTTCTTTCCACGTTGGCCGCGCCCGCCCTCACCGGGTTCTTCGCTAGTGGGGCGCTGTCGCTGACGATCGTCGGCCTGGCGTCGCGGGTCGCGTCGCTCGTGCGCAACGCGCGGCTCGCGCCCAAGTCGTCGCTGCAAAGCGCGACAGGGTTGAAACACCAGCGCATCGTGCAGAAATCGCGCGGCTTCACCGGTGGGTCATTCAATACGAAGGAGTTTTCCCATGGACAGACGCCGCAGACGATGCGGGCGATCAAGTGGAGCTTTCTCGTACTGACCTTCCCGGTGCCCTTCGCGCTGACGATCGCCGGCATCGCAACAGGTTCGTCATCGTTGCTGGTTGCCGCGTTGATCGTGCAGTTCGCCGGCCTCATCGCGGAGCGCTGGTATTTCTTCGCCGACGCGAATCATCCGCAGAACCTGTATTACGGGAGCGCGTCGTGAGCGCCGTGCGGCGCTCGCGACCTCCTTGCACTTGCGTCCAAGCTCGTCCAACCGGGCTTTCTTGATGTCTTCCCGTTTCATCACGACCCGGAACACACAGTCGGCGTTGAACCTCAGGAAGAACGGCTCCGCCAGCGCGCGAATGCCGCTGGGATCGGCGAGGTCGACGATCAGCACCGCCCCCGCGTTGGGGTAATCGTGCGATTCGTGCGAATTATGGCGGTAAAGCCATGCAGGTCTTTGATCCACCAAAGTTTTCTTCACCGCGTATCGATGCAGACCAGGAGCGGCCGGACAGCCTTGCCAAACAAGGATTTCCGTATCCAACCGCGAGATTTTGCACGAATCGCACGATTACCCCATCTCGGGCAGCTGGTCGCCAAGCGTGAATCAGCCGATGCTGCTGCGCGCTAGGCTAGCTCGCCAACCTGCGTATCTTCAAGGCGACGCGTCACCGATCGCTCGTCTTCATCGGTAAAACGCCCGATCAGAACGATCGACGATTCGGCTGCCGCTTTGCCGGAAAAGGGCGTGATCAGAATCCGGCCGCCGACCACATGGAGCTCTTGGGGGAAGGACTCGTGGTCCAGCCAGACGATCCCCTTCGCTCTCAATATCTCGACGGACATGCTTCGAAAAGCATCCTTGAGTTTCTTCCTGTCCAGGCGAGAGTCTGATCGAAAGGAAAAACTGCAAATATCCGAGTGATTTCCAGCGTTCCAGCCGCCTGTCAGGCCCAATCCACCCGCGCGATCGCGAGGAACAACGCTGGCGTCGAAGATCAGTCCCAGCGGTATTTTTCCGTTGACCGATTCGAGTAGGATGGCGGTTTTTGCCAGCGCCGAAACCGCTGTTGTCGCCACAACTTTTTCCCGCTCGGAGACCAAATCCGTTTTGGTCAATACCAGTGCCGTTGCCCCCGCTATTTGCCGGCGGACGATGTCGCCGACATACGGGTCGAGCAACGTCGCGCCGATTCGTTCGGTGTCCACCGCGACGACGATGCCGCACAGCCTGAACGCTCGATCGAGCAGGCCGATCTGGGCGATTTTCACGGGGTCGGAAACGCCACTGGCCTCGATGATCAACAACTCGGGACGCTCGGGCCGAGCGCTGATTTTCAGCAGCGCGTCGACCAGGCGACCGCCGATCGAGCAGCAGATACAGCCGTTTTCCAGATTGATGACGTCGCCGGTGCGCTCGCGGATCAGCGAGGCGTCGATGTTGATATCGCCGAAATCATTGACGAGCACGGCCACCCGACGCTGCCCTGCGTTCGACAACACATAGTTGAGCAGGGTCGTTTTTCCCGCGCCCAGATAACCGCCGACCACCACCAGCGAAATGGATGGCGGGTGGCTGGATGCTGCATCGTCATTCATTTTGCGGGCGACTGAAAAACACGGCCGCCCAACACGGTTCCCCACACCTCGAGGTCCTTCAGTTGCTCGGCCGCGATGTCGGTGGGGTCGTCTGCCAGCACGGCGAAGTCCGCGAATTTGCCCACTTCGATACTGCCGACGAGATGATCCAGCTTGAGCGTATAGGCGGCACCCAGCGTAATCGCGCGCAATGCGACTGCCACGGGGATGCACTCGCTGGCGCCCAGCACACGTCCCGAAGCGGTCTTGCGCTGGACTGCACACCAGGCGGTGAAAAGCGGGCTCAACTGCGTGATCGGCGCATCCGAATGAAAGGCAAACGGGATGCCCAGCCGCCGTGCCGAGCCCGCAGCGTTCATACGGTTCGCCCGGTCCGGGCCCATGGTTTGCGCGTAATGGGCGTCGCCCCAGTAGTAAATATGATTGGAGAAAAAGTTGATGCACAGGCCCAGTTTCGCGGCCCGGGCCAACTGGCTCGCGTCGGCCATCTGGCAATGCTGCAGGGTGTGACGGTGATCGCGGCGCGGATAGGTGTCGAGAATCTCCTCGAGCGCATCCAGTACCACTTCGGTGGCCTCGTCGCCGTTGGTGTGGATATGCAGTTGCAGTCCAGCCCGGTGAAATGGAATGAACACATCCACCAGTTGGCTCGGCGGGATGAGCCACAAGCCGTTCGGTTGCCCGCTGAAATAGCCGGGCCACTTCAGGCGCGCCGTAAAGCCCTGAATCGACCCATCGACAATGAATTTGACCGGACCGAATTTCAGTTTGTCCGTACTGTCGCCGATAGCCGACAGCACTTTCTCGACGCCATTTTCAGGGCTTCTTTGCGGCGCGAACGCAGGCACGATCCTGACAGGGTACTGCGGGTCGGCCGTTACTTCGCGCAGGTTGCGGTTGCTCAGCTCCGACAAATCGTTGACCAGGTCCGTCGCGGTGGTGACGCCAGCCAGTTGCGCGACCTTGCCGAAATTCCAGATGGCCTCTTTCTTTTCGCTCGCCGCGATGGAAAGCTGGCTGCCGATCACCTCATACACCGGGAACATTGCTGCAAACTCCTGCAGTTCACCGGTCGGCTGACCGTTCTCGTCTTTATGGATACCGTCGATATCGGTATCTTCGTCGATACCGGCCAGAGACAGCATCGCGGTGTTGACGTTCATCAGGTGCACGCTCGCATGCAACACCGCGATGGGGCGGCTGGACGAAACGGTATCGAGTTCCTTGACCGACAATCGGCTGGTGCCGAAGAAAATCGGATCGAAGCTCCACGCCAGGAGTGGAGCTGCCGCATCCGTCATCGTGCGTTGCGCGGCACTGAGCCGCTCGATCATCTGATCTAGCGTTTTCAGACCTGGCCACACCTTGCCGTCAGGGCCGCGCCGGTCGTAGTAGCCGACATACACGGCGTCCCACATGGCACCTTCCATCAGGTGACAATGCCCCTCGACTAGGCCCGGCATCAACACTTTGTTCTTGAACGTGTCGAGGATTTCGGCGTCTCCCCACTGGCTCACGTCGTCGAGGCTGCCGACAGAAAGAATCTTGCCATCGCGCACGGCAACATGGGTTGCATGCGGTTGAACCGGATTCATCGTCAGGATTTTCCTGGCGACGAAGATTTGTACTGGGCTTCTTTCAATCTCGTTCATGACGGTTCTTGAAATAGGGTGCGAAAGATCGGTTGCTTACGGCAATGCACGAGCCCGCGTTAGCTTCGACACAAAATTCACGGCCGTCGCGACGGCGATATTCACGGCCAGGCAAATTAGACCCAGGTTGAAGCCGCCAAGATCGACTTGTTCCGTGTAGAGAATGATCGCCAGGATCTGGCCGGTCAGGATGCCGATCGCAATGGCCGCCGGCCTGACTCTGAGCTGAAACAGAATCACGATGACGCCGGGGAAAAATTGCGTCACACCGTAGTACGTGGTATTGATCAGCGTGAGCATCAGATTAGGCGTGAGTAGCGTCATCACGATCGATACCAGCAGATAGATGACAATGACCACCTTCGCGCCAGCTTTCTGCTTACTCTCGGGCATATGCGGCAACAAATTACGGGTCACGATCGGCCCGATGGACAGGCAGATACCCGCCAGTACCAGCAAGCCGGACAGCGATGCGCCGGCCGCCACCAGCCCCAGCAGCCAGCCCGGCAGCAGACGGATCGCCGCCGCAAAAAAAGCCTCGTTGGGTGACGCCAGTTGCAGGTTCTGGCTGATCGCATAGTACGAAGCGATGACCAAAAACGGATACATCAGCATGTACAGCGGCATGGCAACCTGCGTTCGCCGGATCGTGTTCGGGCTCTTGGCCGTGAAAAAAACCTGCACGGCAAACGGCATCACGTAGAACCCCAGCGACTGGAACAGCATGGTGCTCATCGAGAACGTCAACTGTTGAGTGTTCATGCTATTGCTGACATGGAGGCTTGCCGCGTGGAAAACTTCAGTGACACCGGCTTCCCACGAGACCGCAAGCCCGGTGATCACGATCGCCACGACCATCAGCACGTCTTTCAGGATGGCAATATAGGCCGTCGCCCGCACCCCCGAAATGGCAATGTAAGTGAACGCCAGAATGGCTGAAATCAAAATCAGATAAACCGGCTGGAAATTCCAGCCCAGCCCCTTGAGTGCGGCGACCAGGCCGGTGAACTGCAGTTGCCCCCAAGGCAGCAGGAACAGGATCGCCGACGCTGCAACGATGAGTTCCAGCGCGCGGCTGCTGAAATGGCCCTTGAACAGGTCGGGCAAGGTAATCGCATTGTGCCGTTTGCCGGCTTGCCATATCTTTGGCCCGAGGAAATATCCCACCGGGTACGCCAACAGGATATACCCCAGAAACCAGACCCCATAGGTCGGCCCCTTGGCATAGATGCCACCCGGAAAGCCCACCATCGTGCCGATACTGTAGATTTCGCCCGCGGCCAGGAAGAACACCAGGTACGCGCCAAACTGCCGCGACGCAACGAAGAAATCATGGACGCTTTGTCCGCCATGCCCCTTTTTCGATCGCATCGCAAGAAACAATGAAAAAAGAATGAAACCGAGAAATACGACTGTAGACATCCGGGTTCTCCTGCTGCTTCAGTTGTTTTGCGGATGCGCATCGTCGGCGTGGCGGTCGAACAGGCGCCAGCACGCCAGCAGGCAGCCTGACGTCAGCACGAACCACGTGAAAATCCACGCATAGATGAACGGCACGCCCAGTACGAATTTATCGACTGAAGCAACCCAGGGCAGCAGGCCAATCACCCCAATATAGGGAATGCCAATCCCAATGAAGAGCTTGAGCATTTTGTCTCCGTCCGTTTTGGATGACTTATGAATGTGTGTCTGTTCGCTGCCATCTCCGTGCAGCGCAAAGCGCGCGGTAGTGGCGGCCTATTGGGGAGGGAAAAGGGCGAGCGGCGGCCGCAACAGACAATTTCAGTATGGGCGCATGAAAACGCGCGCGAATAGAGCCAGTTGGCGTGAATCGCTTGGTCCACAGAGGTGGCGCGGTTAGGGGAATCGTGCGATTCGTGCGAAATCTGGCGGTTGGATACGGAAATCTTTGTCTGACAAGGCTTTCCGGGCCGCTCCTGGCCTGCGTCGATACGCGGTGAAGAAAACTTTGGGGGATCAAAGACTCGCATGGCGTTACCGCCATATTTCGCACGAATCGCACAATTACCCCGTCATCCCGACGATCGCATCGTGATGGTCCTCGACGGCACCGGACGGCATCGAAGTGGCTTGCTCACGCCGGCCCACAACCTGCGTTTGCGCACGCTCAGTAATCGCGACCGTCCACGGCGACGGCAAACGGGTGCAGCGTGTTCTTGATGGCATTCCTCAAGCGGCTTCGATGGACAGACCTGTCACGCCCATCTCATCGGGGTGCCCTTCTATGAGCAGGAAGTTGTCAAGGCCTTTCGCGAACTGGACAGGTACCCGTTTTGTGGACGCCATGAACTGATGTCCAGGAGTTATCCACGGTCGGTCGGCGGGTCGCCTGTCACGACCACGACGCCGGCCGGCGGTGGATAACTCGGACTCCTTATAATGGGTTCCTCCTTGCGTTGATTGCGGCTCGCCGACATACAAGTGCATTTCGGCCGCGTATTCCGGCGGATTTCCACCGCCCGTCATCCATTGCTGCGATCCAGGCTACGTCCCTGGTCTGAAGCCGATCATCGCGCGCGTAAGACCAACGTCTCACCCACCTTCTATCCGCTGGCGCCTGGCCAGCCGCATCCTGTATGCGCGTTACGCCGGAATCTCTTTCCGGGAGCATGCCCCATCTCAAGAATCGGTTACGTCAGTAACCCGGGCACCCCACGGGCATGTTCACTTCAAACCGTCCATACATCGTGTTTCGCGTCTTGCATGATGACGTTGTTGCAACACCTTGCCGGCTCAGACCGACTTCAACTGCGCACCCTCGGGTATCACGCCGTCCTTCAGATAGCGCCACAGCGCAATCGCCAGACGCCGTGCCACCGCGACGATCGCAATGCGCCGCGCGCGGCGATTTGGTCCCGTGCCCTGCGTGCGCTGGTTGAACCACTGCGCCAGTGCGCTGCCGGGCTGGTAGCGCAGCCAGGTCCACGCCATCTCAATCAGCAGGGCACGCACCCGTCTATAAGGACTTTCCTTTTTTTGCAAGCTGGGGTTGATTTATCCATCCATTCGATTCCCATGTCATCGGGGACACATTCGGCATTCAGCGGCGAGACAGACTGCACACCTATAAGCGGCCTTGTTGGGCACTATCGTTGCGGGTGCCCGGGCCCGGATAGTAACCGCGCAGCAGGACTCCATCCGGTTGA
>Ga0073928_10003631_pt1 | contig 24004 bp, 23 predicted proteins | sample PaiPotPPA55metaG_FD_76969 | JGI IMG/M metagenome (GOLD analysis project Ga0073928, IMG submission 76969) | Iron sulfur acid spring bacterial and archeal communities from Banff, Canada, to study Microbial Dark Matter (Phase II) - Paint Pots PPA... ...
ATTCGTCGCCGCCTTGACCCAGCTTGCCGCTGTACACGTTGAAGCCGTTTTCCAACACGAACAGCGCCTTCAGGCCACCGCCCAGATCTTCCGTGCCACGCAGGCCCCAACGATCGCCTTGCACGTTGCCGGCGCTCGTCGAGTACAGCTTTTGACCACCCGAGTTATTGTTGTAAATAAAACCGGCATCGACGACACCGTACAGCGTCACGCTGCTTTGTGCCTGAGCGGCATCAGCGAATGTGCCCAATGCTGCTAGAGCGAGAAGCGACTTTTTCATTTGATCTCCAAGATCTTCGTTAGTGATGGTTCGGAAATGCTTCGCTTTCCGTTAATTTTGATAAAGAGATAACAGGCGTACAAAATGACAAACGTGTGTGATCAGCACTGAACAGTCTTCAGACTTGTTGTGGCGCCGCCCCCGGATTGCGCTTCGGGGCGCAACAACGACAAAATATGGCGCTTGTAGCGATTGAACTCTGGACTGGTCGTATCCATCCGGTTCTGCAGATCGATCTTGATCAACTCCCGGATGCACCCGGGACGTGCGGTCATCACGGCGACATGTGTTCCGAGCACCAGCGATTCTTCCACGCTGTGTGTCACGAATACGATGGTGCTGTTGCTCTCGCGCCAGACACGCCGAAGTTCGGCTTGCATGTCCATCTTGGTCTGTTCATCCAGAGCGCCAAAAGGCTCGTCCATAAGGATCACTTCGGGATTCATCAGCAAGGCGCGCGCGATTCCTACGCGTTGGTTCATTCCACCGGAGAGCTCGCTCGGAAAGTAATTCTCGAACCCGCCCAGACCAACCATCTCTATAAAGCGCTGCGCCTTCTGGCGGCGTTCGCCGCGACCGACTCCGCGCATGATGAGATGGAAGGCGACGTTTTCCCAAACGGTCAACCAGGGCATCAAGGTCGGCTGCTGGAAGACAACACCCCTGTCAGCTCCAGGTGCCTTGACAATCTGGCCGCCTACACTCACCGTACCGCTGGTCGGTTGATCGAATCCCGCGATCAAGTTTAACAATGTCGATTTGCCGCAACCACTAGGGCCGAGGAGACATAGAAATTCGTTGCGCTCGACATTGAGGGAGACATCGTAAAGCGCCTTCACCGCCTGCTTGCGCACCGGATCGTGGAACAGGCGTGAGATGTGGTCGATAGTGATCAGTGCAGTCACGAATGGTTCATTCCCTATGAAGCGTAGATCCACGCTGCCAACGCAGCACACGGGCCGCCATCAATTTAATAATTAGGTCAGTCAAAGACCCAAGCAGGCCGATACTGACCATGGCGGCAATGACGATGTCATAGCGTAGGAAATAATAGGAATCCCACAAGACATAGCCTAAGCCGCTCTTGACCGCGACCATTTCGGCCGTCACCGTAAGCATCCACGCGAATCCGACGGCGATGCGCAGGCCAGAGAAAATGCTTGGTAGCGCCGCCGGGAAGACAATGTGCCGCAACAATTTTCCCGGGGTGCCCCCCGTCATTGCCCCCGCGCGCAAGAGATTGCGGTCACAGCCTTTGACGCCGTGAATCGTACTGAGCAATATCGGGAAGAAGGATCCGAGGAATACCAGGAAGATGGCGGGTTTATTGGCGATGCCAAACCAGATAATGGCTAGTGGAATCCAGGAGACGGTGGGAATCGGGCGCAGGAGCTGGAGGGTTGGTTCGATCAGTTGCTCAACTCGGCGAGACCAGCCAATCGCCATGCCCAGGCTGACGCCCAGTATCGCCGCCAGTGCAAACCCGGTAAATACGCGCGCCGCGCTTGCCATCGCGTCGGAAATCCAATGTCCGCTATAAGTCTGTGTATTCCCATCGATTGCAAAGACCCAGTCGGCCCATGCCACCAGCACGCGCGACGGCGCGGGAAGCAAAGCGGCCGGCAGTATCCCGGAGCGGGAAAAGACCTCCCAGCCGGCCAGGATCAAGACGGGCACGATGGCACGCTCGACGCGGCGATAAACGGTCGCCAGCGTAGATGGATAAGAAGTGGATAAGTGCATAAGGATCTGGGGTCAGTAGCCCAACTCTGTTTTCGGTTTGCCGGTGGCAACCTCGAGAAACTGATAGTCCATATGTGCCTTGATGGCCGAGGAGACATCGGAATTGATGTACTTCAGGTCGTGCATCATCTGCCCGATCGACACCGCCGCACCACGATACATCTTGTCGTCCGCAGTGAGGTTCTCTACAGCACCCTCGGCAACCGCCTTGTCCAGGCCAGTGACTTTGCCGATGGTGTCGACCCAGAGCGCTTTGTTCGCGGCAACCATGTTGTCCACCTTGATGATGGCGTTGACGGTGGCCTGAACTCCCTTCGGATCGGAGGCGATGACATCGGGCCGCGTCAAGATCAAGTTCGCCAGATTTGCCGCTGCCTGGTCATACGGGAACGCGAAGAACTTTGCAGCGTGAAGTTGCCGGATCTGGGTGGCGTAAGGCTCGACCGTGCTGATCAGTTGCACGTCTCCACGGCGCAGTGCCTGCATATGATCGGAGGGGTTCGGGATATTCACGAACTCGACGTCCTTGTTGACGTCGATGCCATGCGTGGCGAAGGAGCCGCGCATCTGGAGGTCCGAGGCATTGCCGCGCGATGCGGCGACACGGAAAACCTTGCCCTCGGCTTTGTACTGCGCGATGAGCTTTTTCAGGCTGTCCCAGTTGTTCGCGGTCACGGGCACGCTGTTGCCGATAAGCATCTGCGAACCGCCGTTGATCTGGCCGGAGATCGCGACGACATCGAAACCTCTGTCGAGGGCCATGGCAAAGTGCAGGTAGGTCACTTGGGCGACGTCGAGGCTCTTGGAGACCAGCGCTGTCAGCACGTCATTACCCGTGTTGAAGCCGATGGCATCGATTTTCACGCCGCTCGCGTTCTCCGGAGTGAGCGCGAGCGGCGTGCAATGCGCGCATTTGGCATAACCAAGCTTGATGGTGCTTTCCTCGGTGTGGCCGGCAAGCGGGGCAACGGCCGCTGCGGCGAGCAGCAGTTTTGCGATGAACTTGAACATGCGGTGTCCTTCGGATGGGAGTCAAGGCACAAAATCTGCCGGCAAATCGGGTACCGGTCTTACTCGTTGTTGACCGGCGCCGCGCCGCTCTTCGTTTGGCTCCAGATGTCGATCAGCTCGCCGGCATTTAACATGTCGAAGCGTGATCCCATAACCTTAAGCGACGCGTCATGAAGGTCCTTGTTATACGTCGCGACGCAGTCCTTAGTGATAACAGTGTAGTAATCATGGAACATCGCGTCACGTGCGGTCGATTCAACGCAGCCCTGGGTGATCACGCCAGTAAGAACCACGGTGCGGATGTCATTGCAGCGAAGCACCATATCGAGATTGGTCGATCGAAATGCGCTGGGCCGCCACTTTTGAACGACAAGGTCGTCCGGCTTGATACCGGTTTCAGGGAGAATTTCCGCGCCCCAAGTGCCTGTGACAGTACACCCTTCGTCCGGTGCCATTCCCTGTTTGTAGATCATGAAGCGCAGGAAAGATCCTGATACAACCCGGTTGTGCGGAAGCCATTGGTTTTGAATGAATACTGGCAAGACGCCCTTGTGTCGGGCGACGGCGATGAGCTTTCCGACGCGCTCGACGGCGGGTGCCATCATGTCGATATTTTTTCCAATACGATCGAACAGCCCAGCCGGAGAACAGAAGTCATGCTGGACGTCGATGATTAGAAGGGCCGTGTGGGCGGGGTCAACGACCTCTTCAATCGTCGAGAATACTTCCTTACCAAGGGCGGTGATCATTGTGCTTCCTATTTAAGTGAAATCAAGTCGTAAGGCCGGTTGTGATGCAAATGGAATATGCGAGCGAGAAATCGTGCGGCCGCACTCCGAATGGGTTTAAAGCCGGGCATCACATTCACCCTGGACTTTAAAAAGTGCCGCACGCATCAAGATGCGCGCTTCTGCTAGATCTGGTTTCAGTTGGCTCTCGGCCCAGCGTGCAATATCAAGAAGCGTGCCGTCTGAGCCGAACGTCGACAGCAACTGGATGCCGACCGGCAGCCCTTGCGGTCCTATGTAGGCGGGCACCGTGATCGCCGGTACATGCAGAAGCGTCCAAGGACGGCTTTGCCGCGTGTCCCCCATGCTGAACTGGTCACCCATGACTCGCCAGTTGAGCGGGGCTTCCCCTGGCGCGGCATTGGTGAGAACGGCGTCCGCGTCTCCTATGACAGACTGGAGCTCATGCCGCAGTCGCTGGGCTCGCTTAAGCATTTCGATATAGCGGTCGCCCCCGATTTTCATCCCGGCTTCTATGGTTTCGCGCACACGCCAGTCCAGTCGTGCAGCGGCCGTTTCGTATTCATGCGCATAGGAACGGGACGTTTCGAAGCACTGGATTTCGTGATGCAGTTCAGGCAGATCCGAGTATTCGGGTGGAAGCTCCAGCGATTCGATCCTCGCCCCCGCCGCCGCCATCACGGTGGCAGCATGTTCTACCGCGGCTCTGGCGCTGGGTTCGTATCCTTCCATCCAGGTTGGATAGCAGACCAGGATCTTGGGCATTCGGGCTGGAGCGCTCCGAATAAGCGGCACGCTCATCTGTGTCGACCAGAGCAGCGCAACATCGTCGACATCGCGAGCAAGAAGCCCGATCGTATCGAAGGAACCGTTGAAATATTTGAAGCCTGCCACACTGATCGTCCCCATGGACGGACGCATGCCGACGAGCCCGCAATAAGAAGCGGGGCGTATCGTAGAGCTGGCTGATTGGGACCCAAATGAGACCGGAACCATATCCGCCGCGACGGCGGCGCATGAACCGGACGAGGACCCGCCGCTGGTGTGATTGATGTTCCACGGGTTGGACGTGCGCGCGGTGCTTCCGCAGGCAAATTCAGTGGTAATCGTTTTGCCCACCATCACCGCGCCGGCACGCCGGGCCAACGTGACGCACGCTGCATCGGTGACTGGGCGGTGGCGCTCATAAATGGGACTACCGTAGCCTGAAGGCATGTCCGCCGTGTCGATAACGTCCTTTATTCCTATCGGAATCCCATGCAACGGCCCTACGGGTTCGACACTGTCCAATTCTCTCGCCCGCGCTCGCGCAAGCTCTGGTGCAAGGTACTTCCAAGCGATGATTTCGGGCTCCAGGGCCTCGATTCGAGACAGGCAGGAATCGAGCAGCTCGAGCACACCCAGCTCTTTTCTTCGGATCAGGTCCGCCGCCTGGCAAGCGGTCAATTCATAAAGATGGGGCATCAGCGTCTCATTTAGGTGCAATGGCGTCGCGGTGAATTTGCTCTGGCTGCATCGCTGAGACATTCTTATCGGCGTATAAAATAAGGTCCAATCCGAATTTTCGATAGTGATATAAGGGAAAGGTTATGCGGATCAACTTGCGGCAGATGGAGGTTTTCCGCTTACTCATGCGCATACGAAACGTCACGGAGACTGCCCGGGTCCTGCATATTTCGCAGCCGGCGATCAGTTCAGCCATAAAAGAACTGGAGGCGCATCTTGGGCTCCCTCTTTTTTTGCGTAGCAAGGGTGGGTTGCGGCCGACGGCAGAAGCACATCAATTGTTGCCCGACGTCGAACGATTGCTGGTACAGGCCGGTAATATCCAAAACCGCGCCCGGGAATTTGCCGATGCCCAGGCGGGTGGCCTTAGCATCACCGGCATACCTAGCCTCATGGGGCAACTGCTGCCGCGTGCCGTCTCGCGTTTCAAGGCAGACCGTCCTCGGGTCAAAATTCAGCTCGTCGGGCATCCCACAACGGAAGTCACGAGCCGGATCATGCAAGAGACGATGGACATCGGGTTCGCCTTCTTACCGGTCTACGAACAGGGCGTCGCGATCGAGCCTCTGCTTGAAACCCAATTAATCTGCTTGATGCATCCAAGCCATCGATTGGCTGATCGTCGCGTTCTGAGCAAGCAGGACCTGGCTGGCGAAATCCTGCTGACGCAGGCGGCCTACACACCGCCGGGTCTGGCGCTGCGCGAGAGCGAGCGTGGAGGCGCGGCGGCGGTTGACAGCATGATCGAGACCAACCTGTCGATTGCCATGGCCAGCTTGGTTCGCGAAAACCTCGGAATTGGCATCACGGACGCACTCGTCGTCTGCTCTCCCATCGGGCGAGACCTCGTGGCGTGCCCCTACTTGCCCGAAACCAAGCTGACCCTTGCGGCAATCTACTCAAGGCATCGCCCTGTATCACGCACCGTGGTCCGCTTCGTCGCAGCTGTTCAACAAGGTCTTGACGAGGTGGTGACGGAGCTGCAGAGCCGAGGAATTTATGCGGCGAAGCAGTGATGTTGCCCCGGACATCGCCAAGGTTCTGAAAAACGACTGCACTATTCGTTGGAGGTGGTCCTGCTGTGCGTGCGGTGGTATGGCCTACTCGCTGAGCCTGCGAGATCTCGAATAGATGATGGCTGAACGCCACGCCATTTCAGTTGCAGATACCCACGATCGCGGTTGCAATTGCCTTCGATGCGATCACCAGGTCGCTTAACAGCACGCGCTCGTCAGCCGTCGGCCACTCCTCGTAGATTCGAATATCGCCGGGTCCATACTGGACTGTGGGAATGCCTGCGGCCGCAGTAATGTTCCCGTCCCCGACATTACCCAAGCGCCCCCCGCCCCGATCACTGCATCGGCTTGGGAGGCGAGACGCTGCCCCGCAGCGAGCGCCTGCACCATCGGATGGTCAACCGGGCGCGGGCCGAGACAATAACTGGCCCGACTTCACGTCGCACGCGTACACAAAAATCCGAATCCAGAAGGCGCCGCAATTCGGTGTCCCCCTGAGTTTTGACCCTGGGCCCACGACAAACCTCTATTGCAGCACCATTGCCCGGGCATTGATACGCCCTATGAATCAACTGAATCTGTTGAATATATTAGACCAACGAATTTTGGTTCGAAACACTAGTTTCGTTGGCAACCGGTCATCTTTCCGAGTCAGCGTTCAGGGACAAGCAAACCGGGAGCTGCAAAACCGTCACTGCAGTTGCAACCGTCCCAATGCAATTGAGCAATGCAACGACGGTCCATTGAACTTCACAAAATCAGTGATTGAGACTGGAAACGCGGTCTTACGGCAGTCTGGAGGGGCCAAATGTTTTGTCTCGCGTGCGTCGAGCCAGCGAATCGGTCGAACGCTTCGCTGAATTTATTTTGTCTATCTTCCCCCAGTCCCACCCAGCAAGAGTCTGGCCCTGGGCCGCTGGTCGGGATCGCAATAGCTATAAATGTCTGATGGAAACAGATGATTAGCCGACAGCATTCAACTCGGCGGCTTCCAGAGAGCGCAGAGCAGTCAAAGATGCCTGACTTCAGCCCACCGGGTGCAGCAGCGATGATCAAAGGTAGGGCCGTTAAGACGAAGTTTACATCGCGTCCAGTCCAGTCCTTCGGTCAATCGCTGGAACGCGAAATACAGATCAGGTGAATGGTCAAGCGGTTGTGCGCCGTGGTGGGAACGGGAATAGACCCATGGGCAGCGGGCATTGCATCTCCGGTTCAAGGTTGGTCGAAGTGTGGTCTCAAGTGCGTCAAGCAACTCAACATGCATAGGTTGGAAACAGGCAGCGTTGTCACATCATCATTGGGCATTGAACTCGAGGAACTCTCATGTGCACGGTCAATTCTCTTCCCGCTGCCCTGGACATTCGATCTTCCAAATCGAAATGGTCAGCGTCCGCAGTATGCAACGAAGAAGCCAGTCAACCCGGACCTGCCGGAACACTGCTGACGGCAGATTCATGGCTGAACGATGCCGACCTCGAAGCGCCACTCATGAGCACCGAGGCGGAATGTGCGAGGTTTAACCGACAGCCTCTCCTCGCAGATTTCTCGGATCCGATAAGTCCCGTCGCCGCGGATTCAAGCGAATCGGGCTCAGCAGGCTATGGAAGGGGCCAAGCATGACGAATGTTAACGCATCCCTATCGGGTAACGACAGAACGCCTTGCAACGACACAGTAATAGCTGAGTTGGAAAAGACAATGAGTGAGTTGCTACGAACGACTTTCGCCAGCCGGACGACGTTGCGCATGGACGTTCCTGAACATCATTGTCATGTAGACACAGTATGCGCTGAAGCTCTGGCACCCGGCATCCCGACGCTCAAGCTCAATTCATCGATCGATCAACGAAGTACAGCGACCGCCCAGTGGCTGGAAGCCAATGGACAAATGCTAATCCAGAATGACTCTGTGAACGCTGATGTCAAATCGCCACAAGCTCTGATGAGCGTGTACGGCGTTAAGGCTCAGATGCTTGCACCACTTATTTTGCGAGATCGCTTGATTGGATGGATATCCGTCCATTACGTTCCCGGTACGCGTGTATGGGGTGCGCAGGACATCACTGCGCTAAGCCATGCCATCGAGAACGTGCGCACCCTCTTGCAGTTCCACGGATGGATTCCCTGATGCGTGATCACTGTCGCCGTTCCTGACTGCGCCAAAGCGGGCGCGAGCAAGGTAGCAGTGCTTGACGAGCATAGCGGTCAAGGGTGCTGACTTCGTCTAAAGAGACAAAGCGATTTCGTAGTCCTGCGGAGTTTCTTGGCATTCGACCGAGTAGCGATATAACGGCACTTCGAAGATATTTCTCCAACAGCTTAACAATATTTCTTGAGGCTTTGCCCTACCTCACCTTCGTCTCGGGCAGTTTGCACCTCCGAGAGCCACTTTCTATACCTGGACCAATCATGAGCAAAGTTATATCCCTATTCTCTCCCGTCGGCGCGCGGGTGCGGGTCCTCAGTGTCTGCGCATGCGTGATCGGATCGATCGTGAACCATGTTGCCGTTGCCGCGGACCCGGTCAAGATCGGCGTCCCTATCGGGCTAAGCGGCGCGAACAGCGTAGTTGCGCCTTCGGTCGTTCAAGAAGGACAACTTGCAGTGGACGAAATCAACGCCAAGGGTGGCATTCTTGGACGGCAGGTCAGCTTGGAGGTTGCCGATGACGGCAGCGGCGCCGCCGGCGCGCAGAAAGCATTCGATTCGCTCATCTTCGACAAAAAAGTCAACGCACTCATCTCGATGGAGACGAGTGCCGCCCGCAACGCTGGTTTGCCGATTGTCTCTCGCGGTAAAGTGCCTTTCATTTATGCGTCGCAGTACGAAGGCCACTCATGCAACCGCTACATGTATGTCGATGCATGGGTTCCAGATCAGCAGGTCGCGCCGATCGTTGACTATTTTTCAAAGCAATATCATGCAAAAAAATATTTCCTGATCGGTAGCGACTACGCTTTCGGCCGAGGCATGCTTGATTTTACCAAGAAGTACATCGAGAAAAGCGGAGGACAGGTTCTGGCTGCGGAATACCTGCCGATGGACGGATCCGATTGGACTTCGATCATCAGCAAGCTTCAGGCAGCCAAACCCGATGCCCTCATCACGGCAACAGCTGCCGGAGCGCCTAACGTTACGCTCACCAAACAATTACGCGCAGCCGGCGTAAAAATCCCCTACGGCAATCTCGCCGTCGACGAGGGGACCGCCAAGAGCATGGGTGCGGACGCCTCAGGGATCTTTATTTCCGGTTCCTATGTGACCAACATTGACACTCCTGCCAACCGGACTTTCCTGGCAGCCGTGGAGAAGCGATTCGGGAAGGATTTGAAGACGCCGAACGACTTGTCCGTGCCGGAATACGAGGCCATCTACCTTTACAAGGCAGCGGTCGAAAAAGCCGGCTCCTTCGACACCGCGAAGGTCATTCCCGCGCTTGCCCAAGTATCGTTTGAAGGGCCGCGAGGAAAGATCCAAATGAACAAGCAGCGACATACGCCCCTTACGATGTACCTCGGCCAGGTGCAGGACGATGGATCAGTTAAGGTCATCGCTTCCTTTCGGGACGTTGATCCGGGGGCACAATGCCCCGACCTGAAGTGAGCGTCGTTTTGCACAGTGTTCGCGCATTCGTATCGCCGTAGTCGACAAGCCGCTGGCAACGCATGCCGGCGGTCCATGCATCTGTGGAGTGCTGATTATGTTCATCTTGGGGCTCGACGTCATAACGACGGCTGCGATCCTGTTCATCGTGTCGGCAGGTTTGCTGATGGTTTTCGGCGTAATGAAGATTATTAACTTTTCCCACGGGTCGTTTCTGACCGTCGGCGGCTACTCGAGCGTCATCGTCGCCAGGTTTGGGCTGAGTTGGTGGTGGAGCCTGCCCGTTTCGCTGGCGATCGGATTTTTGCTGGGAATGCTGGTTGAACGGCTGATCGTCCGTCCACTTTACGCGAGACCTCTGGATGCAATCCTTGCCACATGGGGGCTCGGTATCATCGTCGGGCAATTGATCACACTGGCGTTTGGCCGAAGCGTGCAGATGGTGGCCAGCCCCATCAATGGGGCCATGTTGCTCTTCGGGCGGCCATACTCGATATACCGGCTGATACTTGTGGGCGTCGCCCTGTTTCTGGCCGTAACAGCAGGTTGGCTGTTCAACGGCACGCGGCTCGGCCTGCAGACCCGCGCGGTCATCATGAACGAGGCGCTTGCACGCGCAATGGGCATCAGCAGTTCGCGCGTGCGCTTTATCACGTTCAGTTCAGGCGCTGCACTGGCGGCGGCCGCCGGCTGTCTGATCACGCCGCTCACCAGCGTCGATCCGAACATGGGCGTTCCCTGGGTGGTAGGCGCGTTCATGCTTGTGCTGTTGTCGGGTTCGTCACTGCTCAGTCTGGCTGCCGCGAGTCTGTTGCTGGGAGGTGCGCAGGTGATCGTGAGTACATTTCTCAATCCGGTGTTGGGCGGGCTCACCATCGCAGTGCTCGCGGCGTTGGTGCTGCGCGTTCGCCCGGAGGGATTCGCGCGTGGCTGATATAACTGGTTTGCGTGCGCGGTTCGCGACGAATCCGTCGGCGTGGAGGGTCCCGGTCTGTATCGGTATCCTCGGGATAATCTTGCTTGCACTCTGCAGCATTGCAATGCCGATGTTTCTAGTCAATAACCTGATTCGGGCGTTCCTATACGCCGCGGTCGCCGTGACGGTCGATCTTCTGTGGGGATACACGGGAATTCTTACCTTTGGACAGTCGGCGTTCTTCGGCATTGGTGCCTATGCGGCAGGATTGATCTTCACTCATGCTGGATTCTCCATTCCCTTGGCCGCCTGCGCGCTCGTCGTAGGCGTGGGGGCGGCGTGGATCGTCTCACGCGCGGTTGGTTGGCTGGCATTCTATCAAGGTGCTTCACCGCTCTATGCCTCAGTCGTGACATTAGTGTTACCGATTGTCCTGGTACAAGGCATCTACTCGGGAGGCGAATTCACCGGGTCCAGCAGCGGCCTTTCCGGCTTCGATAGCTTCGATATACCCATTGAACTTTGGTTTTTTATCGCTGGAACGTTCCTTGTCCTTGTCGCCGTAAGCGGATGGCTTTTCGTACACAGCGACGCTGGTCGGCTATTGGTCGCGATTCGGGAAAACGAGGCGCGCTGCGAGTATCTGGGCGTCAATGTGTCGCGCCATAAAGCGCGGTTGATGGACGTCGCCGCTATCGTCGCGGCCGTCGCAGGCTTCTTGTTTGCGTGTGTGCAGATGGTCGTCGCGCCGGAGTACGCGGGCTTCGTGTTCGGAACTGAACTCGTTGTCTGGGTAGCGCTCGGCGGACGAGGCTCGCTTATCGGCCCCATCATAGGGACGCTCCTGATTGACGTTGGTGGCGCCTATCTCAGCGGCAACTTGCCCTATATCTGGACCCTACTGGTGGGCGTTGCGTTCGTTGTGGTGATAGTTGCCTTGCCTCGCGGTCTTGCACCTCTTGTTTCGACCGCGGCACGCTGGACCGTGCAGCGTCGGCGCCGCGTTGAAGTGAAGCCAGTCGAGTTCACACTTGCCCAACGTCGCGATGACGAGCACCCCGGTCTCAAGACCCTGGCGCTTTCGCTGCGCGGCGTGAAGAAAAACTTTGGAAGCCTGAAGGTACTGGACGACATCACGTTTGACGCGAAATCCGGTGAACTTCTGAGCCTCATTGGGCCCAACGGGGCCGGCAAGAGTACGTTGATGCGTTGCATTGCAGACGGTTCGGAGCGCTCCAGCGGAACTATCGAGATAGGCGGCACGGATATCCGGAAGCTCGCACCTTACCACTGCGTAGCGTTAGGCGTCGGCCGCAAGTTTCAGACAGCGACCGTCTTCGATTCGCTGACCGTTGGCGAGGCGTTGCGCGTCGCGCGTTACCGCGTATCCGCTCCATCGCGCTGGAGACGAGATGCTCAACTCGCGCTGCCTCAACCGGCGCTGGATCTTTTACGAACAACCGGACTCGACCAGATGTCCGACCGTGAATGTCGCTTCTTATCGCACGGGCAGAAGCAGGCGCTCGAACTAGCGATGGTCCTTGCACTGGAGCCGCACACTCTTCTCCTGGACGAGCCCACGGCTGGCTTGACCAAACAGGAACGCGGACAGATTGGCGAAATTTTCGTGGCTCTGGCGTCGAAATATCAAATGTGTCTGCTGCTGGTTGAGCATGACCTCGAGTTCGTGCAGCGGATCAGTTCACGCATCATCGTGCTTCATCAGGGCCGCATCGTTTTGGATGGCGGTGTGGACGAGGTGGTGCAATCGGATTTGGTTCGGGCAGTGTATGCGGGCAGTCAGCAGGAATTGAAAATGACGGAGAGCTCGTGATGAATATGCAATCTGTCCTGGAAATACGCAACCTGGAGAGCGGCTACGGCGAGGCGATGGTTTTGAAGGGGCTCGATCTTTCGCTGTCGGAAGGAGAAGTTGTCGCGATTGTCGGCAAGAACGGCATGGGGAAATCGACGCTCCTGAGGACGATCATGGGTTTCATTCGGCCCAAGGCCGGCGAAATTTCTTTGTTCGGCGAGACAAGTAACGGTATGGAGCCTAATCAAGTTGCACGTCGTAACGTTTCGTACATTCCGCAAGAAAAGGCGCTATTTCAGGATCTGACCGTCGAGGAAAATCTTAGACTTTCGTTGCTACATGATCGTGATTTCAAATTGCGGTTCGAGCGCATTGAAGATCACTTTCCCGTGCTAAGGGAGCGACTGAGGCAAAAGGCCGGCACGCTGTCAGGGGGCGAGCAAAAAATGTTGCTCATGGCACGCGCGCTGATCGGTCAACCCAAGCTGATCCTGATCGACGAAATTACCGAAGGAATGCAACCGTCGGTGATCGAACGGCTGAAAGATATCCTGGGTCAGGAACGCGATAAAGCAGGCACGGCGATCTTGCTGGTCGAACAGCACGTCGACTTTGTATTCGCGGTAGCCGATCGATATGCGGTGCTCAATCTCGGCGAGATTCCGGCGGCTGGGGAAACAAGAAGTGCGTCGGCGCAGGCGACGGTGTCGCGCTACCTGTCACTCTGAGATCATCACCATCCAATGTCTGTACGCCTATGATGGGACTAGAAGGAGTCGTTTCAAATGACATTTTCGATTGTAGCCCGATGCCCCAGGACAGGTGAGTTGGGGGTAGCGGTGGCCTCGGCGGTTCCCGCAGTCGGCGCCGTTTGCCCATATGTTCTGGCCCAGGTCGGAGCTGTGTCGACGCAGGCCTGGGTGAATCCTTACCTTGCGCTGAACACGCTTGAACTGCTCGGACAGGGAAAAGGTGCAACAGAAGCGCTTGGCGAGGCCTTGAAGAGCGATCCCGCCGGCTCTATAAGGCAACTTGGCATCGTGGATCGTCTTGGACATGCCGCGAGTTGGACGGGCCCGGATTGCACCGAGTGGGCGGGCCATCACGTCGGCCCCGGCTACGCCATTCAAGGCAACATGTTAGCAGGCGCTGCGGTGATCGAAGCGATGGTCGACGCCTTTGATGCGAGCATGGGCAATCAACTCTGCGAGCGTCTTCTGGGCGCCCTCGAAGCGGGACAGCTTGCCGGGGGCGACAAGCGCGGTCGGCAATCGGCCGCATTGAAAGTCGTGCGGGACGAAGCCTACGCGTTCCTCGATCTCAGGGTAGACGAACACGACGATCCTGTTAGCGAACTACGACGCGTCTTTTGCGTGGCGCAAGTCCAGGTCGTTCCCTTCATCGAGGGTATGTCGACGCGCAGCGAGCCAGGCCGCGTACCCTCGGTCTCCGTAAGGGAATTGCTCCTGAAACCGCCGCTACTTCGGCCCGGCGCGAGCGTCGGCGCAACCGTGACGGCCGACGCCGAGAGCAAGGCCAGTCAAGCCGCGATACTCGCCGAATGGTTCGGTGTTGCGTTCGCCCCGGATCGGGCGGCGCAAAGCCTCAATACCTATCGCACGATACTCATGGAGATCCGCAAACTGCGGGAGATTGATCTGTCCGATCATCATCCGGCGGTAATTTTTAGTCCTACGCTGGGCTACCCATCCTTGATGACGGGCTCGGACAATGAATAGCGCCTCCCTAAACGACGATCTGACTGCGGTCGCGTCCCGGATTGCTACCGGCGATGTCTCTCCCGTGGCGGTGACAGAATCTGTGCTGTCTCGCATTGCCAGGCTGGACGGCGATCTGCAGACATATGTGCACCTGAACCCTGATGCAATGGCCGAAGCGCATAAATGTGCAGATGAGATAATGCGGGGTGAGTTGCGCGGTCCTCTGCATGGCGTGCCAATAGCGGTCAAGGATAACTACCTGACAGCCGACATGCCGACTACAGCCGGCACTGTAGCACCGGGCTACCACTTTTCGCGATACGATTCCACTGCGGTGGCGCGACTGCGGGCGGCTGGCGCAGTGCTGATCGGGAAGACAAGAACTCACGAGTTTGCCTGGGGTACGGAAACACCTCCGACTTGTAATCCGTGGGATCTCTCTCGCATTCCGGGCGGCTCAAGTGGAGGCTCGGGCGCCGCGCTCGCGGCAAGGTTAGCCTACGGCGCGCTTGGCTCGGACACTGGCGGATCAATTCGAATCCCCGCGAGCCTGTGCGGCGTAGTCGGTTTGAAGCCGACCTTTGGACTTATAAGCCGTGCAGGAATCGTACCGCACAGTTGGTCTCTCGATCATGCTGGACCTCTGGCGCTCTCGGTGCGCGACGCTGCGCTTCTGTTGCACGTATTGGCCGGTCACGATCGCAGCGATCCAGGAAGTGCGGATGTTTCGGTACCGGACTACCTGTCGTCGCTAACCGGCGGTATTTCCGGCATGCGCATAGGCGTATGCCGCAATCACTTCTTTGGGCGCAATGAAGAGGAAGTTGAAGCCCTGGTCGAGTCCGCTATCGTCGATCTGTCCAGACTTGGCGCTCAGGTAATTGACTTTGAGTTACCTGACCTCGTGTATGGTCTCGGTGCGATATTCGCGATTGAACTCGCATCATCGAGCGCATACCACGATCGCGCCCTGCAACATGGCGCCACTGCGACGATGAACGACGACGTCCGAACCCTGGTCGAGATAGGCCGTATGGTCACGGCATCCGATTACTTGAGAGCGGAGCAATTTCGCGCTCGATTGATTGAAAATTATAGAACTGTCTTCGATCAGGTCGATGTAGTTGTCACGCCCTCCTCTCCCGTTTGCGCGTGGAAGCGTGGGCAAACCAACGTAGTTACCGGTGGTGTTGAAGAAAGTCCGCTGGCCGCCTCCTGGCGTCTTACTTACCCATACAATCTTACCGGGATGCCGGCCATTTCATTGCCGTGTGGCTTCGATTCGCGCGGGCTGCCGGTCGGCTTACAGATCGCTGGAAAGCCCTTTGACGAGGCCACCGTGTTGCGAGTTGCGCACGCCTACGAAGGCATTCATCACTGGAATTCGGCTCTACCAGCTCTTCCTATCTGATCCGATGAATTTTAGATGATGTCGCGATATGGCCGGTAGGGTCAATGTAGGCCGTGGAACGCAGTGGTTTATGAGATCAAGGAATAGAATTGCTGTGCAGCTGACGAGCGAATTCCTTTGGGGCATTTCATTGAGCGTTTGCAGGGACGGACTTGCACCCGCTGGGAAACGCCACCGCTTAACGGCGCACATCCAGCTCGGCCCTTCGAGCACCAGACGCCTCGACGACCACTTTCAACGGCGTAACGGCCATTCAAGGACACGTGACTGTCGACGGCCGATCGGCCGAAGCGGTTAATCGCGAGCTATCGTGCCCATGGCGCCGAGAGCGTCCGCTGTCCAGACGCTCGGCCACCTCTTCCTGACCAAATCCGTATCGTGCTGTCGACTGTCTGATCTACGATTGATTTCGTCAATCCGGTTGCAAATCCAGACTTTTCGGGAACCTGAACGCTTTCAACTGATCGCAACAAACCCCGTTGAATTAAATCGAACTAAGAGGTGTCGCGTAACCCGATCAGACTTCTTCATCCGCTTCGGTCAAACCACTTGCCGCACGACCGAACGCCTTTACAAGCGCCGCACTCTCCCGCTGTCGACTTTCAAAAAGCCAATATTTGATGGGTATGCTGAAGTCGCCGAGCTTGACGAGTTGTCCTGCCTCGATCCGCACGCGCGCCATGCTCTCCGTAATGAAGCCTGGAAAGCTTCCGCTTTCGACAGCGCAGAGTACTGCAGCCGTCGAGTTCAGCCTGAACTGTTCATGCAGGAGACGCTTGTCGTGCACCTTGCGCATACGCAAGGCATCAACAATGAAATGTTCGAGGTCAGTATTCATTTCCCACAAGACCGGTCCAATATCCTCGAGATCCGACCAGTCGAGCGGCGCCCTCAATGAGGCCGAGCAATCCACGGTCGCGCACAGGATGAACTCGTCACTGAACACCTCGAGGTAATGAAACTGTGAATGCCCCGGCGGGCTTTCCGTAATGCCAATGTCCGCCGTTCCGCGCATAACCCATGCGGTGACGTCTTCCGAACTGCCTTGCACGACCTCAAACTTCTGAGTACTCCCTTCACGCAGCATCCGTGACAGGATGAGGGGCACCCACTGATCATACGCATTGCGGCTGCACGCAATAACAGTCCGAACATTGCTTGCGTCGCGGTAGCTCTCGACGCGCTTGATTGTCAGGTCGATGTCACTCAGGATGCGCTCGGCTTCCGTGAGCAGTATCTTGCCGACCACGGTAATCGTCAATCCGTTGTTGACACGGTCGAAAAGCGTCACACCGTGACGCTCTTCCAATTTCCGGATCGAAATACTGACCGCTGATTGCGTAAGTCCGAGGCTTCCCGCGGCAAGCGTGAAGCTCCCATAGCGCGCAGCTTCCACGAAAATCTTAAGTTGTTCGAGCGTCATGTCCGCCGCGGCTCCGCCAATGGTTTTCGCTTGTCTGCGAGGATTGACAAGTCAAGGGGCGCCTGCTCCTATTGCCGGGAGCAGCGCGCGGGGTCCGAAGAGTCTAACGGACGACCAATTGGGGGTAAAGACCCCGAAATTCCCGGAGCCGCCACAGGCGATACGCATCGGCTGGCTGGCCTAAGAGGGGCGCAACTCTGCCAGCGTATGATAGCCCCGCGAGTGATACAGCAATGGCTCGCGCTTTATCGACGAACGCGAGGATGTGATCGCGCAGATGCAGATAGTGTGATCTCCTGCAGAAAGCATCTCGGTAATCTCGCCTTCCAGTTCCGCAATCGAGCCGCTCAGCAGTGGAGCGCCATAAGAACCTCGGTTCACTTCGACATCAACATAGCCCCCCACATGAACCTTCGCCGCGAACCGGTTCGAGATGTCGACCTGGTTCGCCGCGAGAATGGAAATGCCGATTACAGTTCCTCGGTCCAGGTGCTCATGGCTCGTGTTCGAGCAGGCGACGCAAAAAAGCGCGAGTGGTGGACTCATCGAAACCGGCGTAACCGATGTTGCCGTAAAGCCATGCACATGGCTGCCTACATCGAACGTGACCACCGACACTCCCGACGCCAGGACGCTGAAAGCCTGCTTGAACTGTTCTTCGTCGCCGACCGGATTCTTCGCGTTCGAAACGGCGGTGTCACGCATGGTCATTGCCTGAAAGAAGGTTCTCGCGCAAGGTCATGCCTTCGTAACGCGTCCGGTAGCGCCCACGCCGCTGCAATTCAGGCACCACCAGATCGACGAATTCCTCGAAGCATCCCGGGGTGTAGGTCGCCGCCAGCATGAATCCGTCGGCGCCGCCTTCGTCCATGAAAAGCTCCATCTTGTCCGCGATGTCTTCCGGCGTTCCCACCAGCACGGGCATTCCCATGCCCTGCGCGTAAATCAGCGCCGCTTCCTTCACTGTTACCGGGATTCTGCCTTGAGGATCCTTTGCGTAAATGATCGACTCGAACAGGCCCTGTATTCCGGGAACTTCAAGGTTCTGCACGTGAGCGTCCAGATCCATTTGTGAAAAGTCGAGACCGAAGTGACCGGACATCCATGCAAGGGCTCCTTCCAGCGGGATGCATGCCTTGATGCGCTCATATTTGGCTGCGGCTTCGGCGCGTGTCGGCGCCACCACGGTCTGGATTCCGTAGATGAACTTCACGCTGCCCGCAGGACGCTGGAACTGCTCCACGATTCGCCGGTTCAGGTCGGCGGCATATTCACGCATCCTCTCCACGCCGGGGTGGACGGCGAAGATGGCCTCCGCATGCTTCGCCGCGAAGTCGCGGCCGCGCCCGGACGAGCCTGCCTGCCATAAGACCGGGCGTCCTTGCGGGGACGGCTCGCAAAAGTGACGTCCCTTGCACTTGAAATACTTGCCGTTATGATCCACAACCCTGACCTTGGCCGGATCGGCATAGACGCCCGAGGACCGGTCAGCGACGACGGCGTCCGGATCCCACGAGTCCCATAGCTTATAGCAGAGCTCGACGTACTCCTCCATCCGGTCGTAGCGCTCTTCGCGAGGCATCATGTCCTCGTAGCCATAGGCCTCCCACTCGCTTTTCGAGTATGAGCTGACGACGTTCCACGCGACCCGTCCCTCGGACAGATGATCGAGACTGGAAAGCATGCGGCACATCGCGTAGGGGTGGACGAACATCGTCGAAAGCGTGACGCCTATCCCAAGGTGCTTCGTGGCGGCAGCGATGATAGGTACGATGGTCGACGGCTCGTGCGTCGGACACTGCACGGCGTACTTGACGGTTGCGTCCGAGGACCCCGCGTGCGTCGTGTATGGTGCTAGTTCATCCGCAATGAACATCGCATCGAACAAGCCGCGTTCCATCGTTCTTGCCATATGTTGCCAATACTCAGGCCGCGAGAAGTGATAGCCGATCTTGTCGGTCTGATAGCGCCACATTCCCGTTGCGTGGCTGTTGACTCCGTGTTGAACGAAGCCCAGCAGGTGTGCCTGTTTCAATCCAGCCATGACAATTCCCTTGGAAAGCAGTTTTCTTGAGCCGCTTTTCAGCTACGAAAAACGGAGTGTCACCGGCTCGCGTTCCGATCCTGCATAGGACGGACGACATTCTTCATGAACGGGCCGACATCGCGCATCGGATCGTCGAATTGGCAGACGATCTTGTCCACGCCCATACGCTCCAGCATGGTGATGCGCTCGCGGACGTCCGAAAAGCTGCCAACCAGACGCGCATCGAGTCCCGAATTCGAGTCGACCATTTGTTCGTCCGTCAGATCTGCCCACGCCGCGGCACCGGACGCTTCCATGACATTGCGGAAGAACGCAATGGTTTCGTCATTGCGACCTTGCACTACTTTCCTTCGCCGCTCGAGCGCCTGTTCGGTCGTTTCCGTGGCGATGACGAACGCGTTGACGGCTATGCTGATCGTGCGTCCCCATCGGGTAGCGATTTGACGTGCTTCGTTGATGTGTCGTTCCAGTTGCGCGTCGGGGAGTCCGTTCAGGAAGAGGCAGTCACCCCACTCGCCGGTCAGCGCCGTCGCCCGCGACGAGTGACCGCTGACCCATATCTCGGGTTGCACTTTTGCCGCGAATCCGAAAGTCCGGGGCGCGTTTTCAAGCTCATGCGCCTCGTTCTGTCTGTTGCCGTAGGCAGCAAATGCTTCGTTATCGAGGACATCATCTTCCACGGCTTTCACCATATCCGGGTCAAAGAGACGGTTGAGCGTTCGCAGGAACGCATCGGCTCGATCATATCGGCCAGCATGATCCAGCCAGTCGACGTTGGCCAGTTCGAATTCATCCTGCCACCATCCGCACACGATGTTGATCGCCAGCCGGCGTCCCGCAATCTGCGTCAGCGTGTCGATCATCCTCGCGACGAGCAGCGGCGACCGGAAACCGGGCTTGATCGCGGCACAGAGACCGATGCGCATGGTCGTGGCCGACAATGCGGAAATCAGACTCCACGCATCGACCACGCTGACTCGCGGTCCATGGACGCAATTCAACAGGTTTTCGGAGGCATATAGAAAATCGAAGCCGAGCGCTTCCGCTTGCTGCGCGATGGCAAGGCAGGCCGCGACGTCCGGCGCGCTCGACTGATCACGCGTTCTGAGCCAGCCACCATAGACAGGAAGCCAGATTCCCATTTGCATTGCATTTTCCCCCGTAAGCCCATTGTCGAGTGGTCATCGAGCAACCGTCGCGACCTGTCAGTCCAGGTGAGGTTCGATGAAGAAAAGCAGCCCGATGATCCCGGCGGAGATGATCGACAGGAAGGGCGCGAGAAGGATAAAGACGGGGCTTACGCCCAGTAGCGCAATCACCAAGCCCGAGGCGACGACGGCGGCGCAGATCGGCCACACGAAGCGTCGGGACGTGTCGTCCCGCGCTTCGGACGGGGCCGCGGCATGATCGGCGACGGAGGCCGTGAAGCCTTTAATGTAACCTGCCATGAAGAGCACGATCGCGATGACGGCGCAGACCGAAGTGACAAGCGTGATGGTAGGCAGCGTGGCTGACATGATTGATCCTCGAGTCTTGTGACATTGAGTTGCGGTTGAACCCATCCTTACCTGCTGGGTTCCGGGCGCACGGCTGAGGGCAGATCCTGGACGGTATCGCTGATCGCCAATGCATCTTTCACCGTGCGCAGGGACGCTATGTCGAAACGCTGGGGCTTCAGCATCGCGCCCAGCCATACCGTCAGGCCACTGACCAGCAGGATAGTCAGGGTTCCAGCGAGTTCACCAAAGACGTGGCGCACCGGCATTCCGATCAGGATCGACAAGACGATGCCAGAAACGAAACCGAGCGAGTTGGTGCGCGACCACATGATCGCAAGTGTGAGCGGAAGCAGAATGGCTGTTTTCAGTGCGTAGGTGGTCAGGACAAGCGATGTGAAGTCGATTCCGGACAGGATGATCGCGGCGGCAATCACGCCGCCAACGAGCATCGCCAATTTGGCGTACACGAATAGCGACTGCTCACCAATCGTCGGCCGTATCTTCTTGACGATGTCGACGGTCACGACCGAGGCCATGGCGGCGGCGCCTCCGTCGATGGTCGAATAACAGGCCGCAAGAATAACAAGGACGTAGAGAAGAACGATCACCGTGGGCAATCCGATGTGGGACACGATGTACGGTCCGACTGCTGCCAAATCACCGCCGATCGCAGCCAATGGAATCTGAAAGCCGATGCCGATAAGCCCGAGAAGTCCGAGCGTGATCGGGATCGGGTAGAACAGCACTCCCGCCATGAAGAACGATCGCCCAACGTACTGGCTTTTGATTGACCAGACCTTCTGCCAAAAGATCTGGTCCGCAACGGTGGCGGCAAACAATCCAAACGCAAGCGTGATGCCGAAGCCAGCCGCGGTGTCCCAGCGGGTAACGCCCAGCAAGTCGTGCCCGGACCATTCCATACCCGGTGCCAGTTGACTCCCTTGAGACGTGGCCACCTGTGCGACAGCGTTGAAAACGTTGTCCGCACCACCCACCTTCGCATAGACAATGCTGACAATAGCGGCCGCCACGGCGGTAATCATCAGTGTATTGAAGGTGCCTGTCATGACACTGGTCCACAGGCCGCCAAAGAACGAGTAAATGAGGATGATTACGATGGCGAAGAGGGTTGCCGTCCTCCAGTCGATATTGAAGACCGTGCTCATGACGACCGAGGTACCCTTCAAATTGATCATGATCTCAAGCAGGATCCCGAACACCATCGTGACAGTGACGATTGCGGACGACACGTTCGACTTGAAGCGATGGTCGATGAACTTGGAGATGGTGTAACCCTGCGGCATGTTCTTGCGCAGATAGCGGGCGAACGGAATAACAATCATGATCGCGAGCCCGTTGGGCACCACGAACCAGAAGAGTCCTGACAATCCCCAGCGATAGGTCATCGCGGAACTCATCATGACGGCCATCGCCCAGGTCCAGACAGAAATCAAACTTCCCGTTCCAAAAGCGAGGCCAATCCGGCGTCCCGATGCCACAAAATCTCGCGTGTTGCTTACCAAGCGCCTTTTGACGATCAGAGCGATGACGAGCATGAATATGCCAAGCCCGGCCATTAAGGTGAACCCCATCAGCGGTGTGAGATGGTTGGAGGTCGATGAGAGTATTGAACGATCCATGATGTCCTCAACGGGCGGTAGGAGAGTAAAGGTTCGGTCCAGATGCAACGCATCTCGTAGCACAGTCACGCCGATAAGGTATGCACTGCTAATCTAAAAAGTATCTCTTTCGTTATCGCCACTACTGACGCGAGGCATGGCGATGGTTAGCGGTACCTACGCATAGGTCATGCCATGACGCGCATTACTTACTCAAGATGCAAAAACAAGTCGTTGATTGAGTACAAGGGCATTCAGATGAACGTGAAAACGTCCGTGGAAAGCGAAATAAGGGCATGTCCATTGATTTTTCTTATGCCACCCGAACATCATTTATACCTTCGCGGACTACCCGCTTAATCGCACATGAGGCCTATAAGGGCGGTTCATGCGTTGCGCCGAACTCAATTCCCACATGAGTGGCATGAACGACAAAGTGGAGCATGAAGAATCCATTTTGGTGCAAAACTCGGCAGGCGGGTCAATGCTCACGCAGGAATATTCCGACGTGGCATGGCGATGCGCAGGCCTCGCACGCGCAGCGTCGCGAGGCGGTGGGTATCGCCTGTTTGGAACCGCATGGCTGGTGTTTGGCAAGCCCGTCGCCGGGGCGCCTCGTGTGGGTCACGCGAGGCTTGCAGATTTTGATCGGGGTCGCGGTACTACAGGATTGGGGGAACTCAATTACTGACGGCGGAAAGTGCCGTGAAGGAGTTTGACGATAGTTCGGCGGAACGGGATTTCTAACCACGAAATTGGTGAATGCTTATTCAGAGTGTCAGATTAATCGTGAGGCGACGGTTGCGGCAGTTTCGCGGATGAGGGGAAATTCGCTTTTCAGTGTCCTTCTGCATGCGTCAGGGCGCGTTTTATGTTAGCTATAATTTTCATTAGTCCCTGCAGATGAGCCTTTCATTTCAGTGCGCTGGCCGCAGGGAAGGTATCGTTTCGGGCGACAGGTTACCCGGCCGAACGCGCGACCGGAAAATTGACGTTGACCGTCATCCGGGAGGAATTGCGCCACATCGTGCAGCAGCGCCAAGCCGACGATTCACATCTGCGCTATCTCGACGGACTTGACCTTTACGGTCAGGGAGATTTTGCCGATCTGCCGCCTCCCGATCAGCTACATCCGGAAGGGCTCGCGGACCGTCGCGTTGGCGGGTGGTTCGCCAAGTTCGCTTTCGGCTGCAGTGGCCTGTTCTGCGTTGAGTGCCGAGCACAGTGAGGTTCGGAAAGAATGCTGTGCAAGAATCGAGACTTTGCGACGGAATGCGGCTGTGAATAAAAATCGCCGCATCAGTCTGGATATTCGAAGGCTTCCCCCTACCGAATGGGCGCAAGCTTTTACTGTCATAACTCAATTGCGTTCGCTTGATAGAGCCGAGTTCCTGCAACGAACTCGTCGACAATCGTATTCGGGCTACGAGCTCGTTGGCGTTGCTGTCCGATAATCGTGCAAGCTAACAGTTGCAAATGAAGGTCTGACCGCACCGTACCTTCAATCAGTTGATTGAAGGTACGGTGCGCGACAGGCCGCGCATAACGTTTGTTTTCAACGCGATGCTGCAACTGCTGTTCCGCATCGGCCGGACACCAAGCCGAACATCCCCTCCATCGGCCCTTGGCGGATGTGTTTTCGTAGC